>Ga0116219_10000962_pt1 | contig 28329 bp, 20 predicted proteins | sample Sb_taG_4_FD_91019 | JGI IMG/M metagenome (GOLD analysis project Ga0116219, IMG submission 91019) | Peat soil microbial communities from Weissenstadt, Germany - Sb_50d_6_BS metaG | ecosystem: Environmental > Terrestrial > Soil > Wetlands > Peat | place: Germany: Weissenstadt | collected 2010-09-21 | reverse complement strand
GCGAAGGGCCCGCATTCCTTCTACGATTTCTCCGTGCGTGAGTTTGGCCTCTTCTTCCTCGACGGGTATGAGTAACGCCGCGGGGACGCCGTGCCTGGTAATCGTTATTTTTTCGCCGCGCGCGACGCGATCCAGAAGATCGGACAAGTGAGTCTTTGCTTCAAAAGCTCCGACGGATGCCATCGGGCCTCCAATACAACTAGTTTGAACTAGTTTGATTATACGCAAAATGCGACGGGGATGCAACGGAAGCGATCCGTTCGAGTAGCGCGGGCTCAAGGCAACGGTGAAAACTCAACCCGGCGGCGAATAGGGTCGATGCGCTCGGCGCGGACGCGGATGCGGTCGCCTAGTTTCCAGATGTGGCCGGAGTGAGCGCTTCCCCGGCCGGACTTTTTCTTTTTTCCCGGCTCGTGTGACGGGGGGCGCTGAGCGTGCCCGCTCCCGGAAACGATCGCGTGATCCTGCTCGCGGTAGAAAACGTGCTCGCCGGTTAATTCCTCGATGCGGTCGATGGGGACCATCCCTTCGACGAAGATTTCCGTCAGCTCGACGAAGAAACCGAATTTCTGCACGGAGATGACCAGCGCGTCGTATTCCTCGCCGAGATGCTGCTCCATGAACTGCGCGGTTTTCCAGGCCATCAATTCGCGCTCGGCGGTTTCAGCGCGGCGCTCGGTCTCGGACGTTTCCGCGGCGACGGCTTCGAGTTCGCCGCGGCGATACGGGCCAAACGTGGATTCTTCTTTCGCGGGGCTTGCATGGGCCGCGGGTTTGGTCTCGGGATGATCGAGCGCCCACTTCAAGACGCGATGCACGATGAGGTCGGGATAGCGGCGGATCGGCGAAGTGAAATGCGTGTACTGGTCGAAGGCCAGCGCGAAATGGCCGAGCGGGTCGGCGGCGTAGCGGGCCTGCTTCAGCGAACGCAGCATCAGGTAGGAGACGATACGCTCCTCGGGCTTGCCCGCAAGTTTTTCGGCGAGGCGCTGGTAATGCGAGGGGCGAATGGCGATGTCCATCACGCCCGGCAACGAGACGGTCATCGGCATCTCGCGGCCCGCTCCGCGACGGCCGTGCCGCGCGCCGCGATCGAATCGCTGTTGCGGGCGGGAACTTCCGTGCTTCACTTCGATGCGCCGCTCCGCGAGATTTTCGACGCCCAGTGAATATCCGAATGTCTGCGCCAGCGCCTCGAATTCCAGAATTTTCTTGGGGTCGGGTTTTTCGTGCACGCGATGCAGCGATCCGATGACGCGCGATTCGAGATACCGCGCGACGGCCTGATTCGCGGCCAGCATGAATTCCTCGATCAGGCGGTGCGCGATGTTGCGCTCGCTGCGGACGATGCCGATCATTTGCCCGTCGGGATCGAATTCAATCACCGGCTCGGGCAAATCGAAATCGATGGAGCCGAGCCGCGCGCGCCGCGCGTTCAGAATCATGGCAAGGTCGCGCATGGCGCGGAAATTTTCGGCCAGATGCGCGTACCGCGCGGTGGCGGCCGCGTCGTTCTGAAGCACGGCGTTCACCGCGGTGTACGTCATGCGCTCGGCCGAGCGAATCACGCCGCGCGCGAATTCCGACGCGACGATTTCGCCGTTCGCGTCCAGTTCCATGACCGCGCTCATCACCAGGCGGTCTTCCTTCGGATTGAGCGAGCAGATGCCGTTGGAGAGTTCTTCGGGCAGCATGGGCACGGCGCGATTCGGAAAATAAACCGAAGTGCCGCGCAGCCGCGCCTCCCGGTCGAGCGCCGATCCGCGCCGGACGTAATGCGAAACGTCGGCGATGTGCACCTGCAACTGCCAGTTGCCGTTTTCGAGGCGCTTCACGTACACGGCGTCGTCGAAATCGCGTGCCGTCTCGCCGTCGATCGTGACGATCGGCAAATCGCGGAAATCGCGCCGCCCGACGAGCTCGGCATCGCCCACGGGATGCGCCGCGCCGGCGGCTTCCGCCAGCACGTCCGCAGGAAATTCATGCGGCAGATGATGCTTCCGGATCAGGATCTCAACATCCACGCCGAATTCGCCGGGGCGCCCGAGAATCTCGATGACTCGTCCGGCCGGGGCAACGCCGCCGCGCGGAAAGCGCGTCATCTCCACGTTGACGACGGCGCCGTCGAGTTCGGGCAGTCGCAAACCGCGCTTTGGTTGATGCAGGCCCAGCTTCCCTTGCAGCTCAGGCGTCAATTCATCGCCTGGCGGGATGATGATTTCCTGCAGCAGGCGCGATTCGTACGGCGCGACCGTATTGCCGCGCGATCCGTACCGGAACAGCCCCACGACCGTCGCGTGCGCGCGGCCGATGACGCGCAGGATGCGTCCTTCCGCGCGGCCTGGCCCAGCCCCGTCGCCGAAGCGCTTGCGGCGCTCGATGCTCGCAAGGACATGATCGCCGTGCATGGCGTCGCCGATCGCGTCACGCCCGATGAAAAGGTCGCCGTCCAAATCTTTTCGCGGCGTATCCGGCACGACGAAGCCGTAACCGTCGCGATGCGCGACGAGGCGTCCCGTCAGTTGATTCGCTTCCGGCCTCACCGCCGGACGCGATTCCGCGCGGGGTTGCGGGCGGGCTTCTGGATGAGGTTCCGAGCCGTGCCCATGCGGCGCGCTTTTTTGCGGAGGCTGCGCGTATTGCGCGCCCTGTTTTTCCTTGGGCAAGCCGACGCGCCCGTTCGGATATTCGTGAATCTCCCCGCGCTTCTTCATTTTTCGCGCGAGCTTCACCAGCGCGCGGCGTCCCGAGTGGCGTAAGTTGAGCGCCGCCGCGATTTCGCGAAGGCTCTGCGGCTTGCGGGACCGCGCGAGATGTGCGACGACCTCGGCTTCGGTGACAGGCGCGCGCGGCTCATCGTGGCGTGGCATGGAAACGGCCATTGTATGCGGTCTTCATCCAAAACGCGAAGGCTGAGCAGAAGAAGCCTGATGACTGCTGGCCGCATCAGGAAGCATAGATGTTCCGCAGTCGAAGGCTTTTTTGCATGTAAAATACAGTAAACCCTGTATATCGTTCCTATTTTCAACAGCTCCCGCAACTTTCTTGCGAAACCAGTGTTGAACTATTTACATCAAGGCTGTAAGGGCTCGGCTATCCTCCGACTGGCCGGGTCAAAAAGTGAGGGGGCGAATCGACCTGGATCGCCCCCTTCTTCCCTAATTGATCCATACAAAATAATTGGCAACCACTGTGCGGAATGCTCATGCCCAGGCGCGCGAATTCAATCCGTGGGATGCTCATTGCATAGGTGGCAGATCAGGCGTGTCGTGAACGTGAGGGCAGTGAATGTCGTGTTCGCGTTGCTCACCGTGCGGAACGTGCTCGCCCCACCGACGTAGAGGTTTGTCGTGCCAAACACTTTCAGATTCCGGTCCACCACGCCGTCCCGCTCCGACGTTCCCATCACCGTGCCGCCCGCCTGGTGGTAGGTGTCGTGCATCGTCGACATGAACTTCGGATCCATCGCCTTCAGGTCCGGGTCGATCGTCAGGCTCGCCAGGCCCGCGCCACGCAGCGCCTCGTCCGCGCGCCTGGCGAACTCCGCGATCGATGCCTGCTCGAGCCCGCTCAGACGCCAGTCCAGGACCACCCGCGGCAGCCCATATCCGTCCGTCACACTCGGGTCCAGGCGGATGCGGCTCTCCGCCACCGGACCCTGCTCCGCCTGGACCAGAAGCGATATCTTCGACGTGCTCGGCACGAAGATCCTGTGGTCCCACACGTACCGCCACATCAGCGGCACCAGGTATTTCGAGCAAGCTACCGCGTTCTTGAAAACGTCGCCCAGGCCCTTGATCTGGCGGCTGAAGACCGCCGCCTTCACGAACTGTTTGAGGTAGACCAGATTCTCCGACACCGAACTCTCGAACCCGAACAAGCCCTGGACGTTCAGGATGCGATCCCGCGCAAGGATATCGTTGCGCAGGCGGAATTTCGGCTGATACTTGTGCCCGCCGCGCCAAATCGTGCAAAACGTGTTGAAGAACTCGCCCGTGTCGTTGGGCTGCACGGTCGCCACCTTGCCGCCCAGGTGGTCCTGGAAATACGCCCCGACGTTTTGATTCTGCCGCCACGGACACTCCCAAGACTGGTCCGCCGCGCCGTGCAGCAGCAGCCGCGAATTCTCGATGGTGCCCGCCGCGAGGAGGAACGTCTCGCCCGCGATCGTGTGGCGATTGCCGCCAACGTCCACCACCCGCACGCCTGTGACCCGCCCCCCGGCGCCCTCGAACCCCACCACCGTGTGCCCCGTCAGCACGGAGAAATTTTCACTCCTCTCATACTGCTTCGCGTACATGATCGCGAAGCTCGGAATCTTGAGCCACCGTGTGAGGAACGCTTCGAACTCTTCCCCAAGCCGAGGCCGCTCCGCCGATATGCTCTTCCAGACTGCGTCGTCGTTGAGCGTCTCCGGCTCGTTCCCAAGGTTCTCGTAGGTCACGCGGTAGAAGGGCGCGATTTCCTCATACTTCACCGGCCACGCGCTGCCGGGCAGCCAGTCGCGCCCGGCGAAGTCCACCGGCTGAAACTCCACCAACTGCCCGCCCCAAAGATTTGTGGTGCCCCCCAGGCTGCGGCTTCGCGCGAGCTTGACACCGTCGTGCCGGACCCCGACCGAGTCGTACGACTCGGGGGCAAAGCCCCCAAGGTGCACTCCGCCCGATTCGACCACAATCACACGCTGCCCGCGCTTCACCAGCTCGCTCGCCGCGTACAGCCCGATCGCGCCCGAACCGATCACCACTGTCACCGGTTCGCCGGCGCCGCTCGGCTTCAATTGAGCCACATCGGTCAAGAGCATCGAGGGTGATCCTCTATCAGCTTGGCGTGGGACAGACCAAGTACCCGAGAGACGATAGGCCTGCCGGTTTCCGTGAACCCCGCCGAGCCGCCCGGGCTCGCTCCCTGTAATGTCGCCACTACAATCGCATCCATCGTCATGTCCACGACGAAAGGGAGCGGCAGGGAATCCGGGATTCACATATTAGCTACTGGCTTGCGATTATGCGAGCAATGCATCCTTTTCTTTTGCTCCAGGGAACGGCTATGCGCGGCATATCAAATCGAAAACAGCCGGGTACAACCGCCCAATCCGCCGTAGAATCAGACTGTAGGCGACGCGGAGGATCCCATCGGCAGTCCCAGGGGAACGCATGTTTCATAGGCGACATATTGTGGTGCTGGGCGTGTGTTTGATCGCCGTGGCGCCGTGGGGCGGCACTCCGAACCCGCGGGCGACGCCCAGCGGCCAGGGCGCCATCATGACTGGAAACCCCGCGCCCAGTCTTGAACAGATTCACTCCTTGATCATGCGAGCCATCGAAAATCAGCATCGCGACGACCGCGAACTCGAGGAATTTGAGCGCGTCGAGCGCATCATCACGCGGAAGGCCGAAAACGCCGAGGTCATCACGGACATTACGGAACGCGTCGTGCCTTCCGGAACCGGCACGGTCAAGTTGAGGACGATCGAGAACGGCGTGGCGGTTTCCCCGGAGCAGTATCGCCAGGAATTGGAGTTTGCCGTCAACGCGCTCGGCCTGGTCGCGCATCCCGACGCGCGCTACGCGGAGGATCAGGAGAAATTTGAACGGCGGCGCCGCCAGCACGCCGAACTGGTGGACGCGTCGACGAAGGCTTTTCTTGTGACCTGGCTCGGCCGCGAAACGCGCTCCGATTTGGCCGGAGGGCACGGCCCGCGAACGCTTATGAAACTTCAATTGGAGCCGGATCCGAATTTCAAACCAACCACTCGTTTCGCGGCCAGCTTTCAACACGTTCATGCCACGCTCTGGGTCGACGAAACTCAGGCGCAATTCGCGCGACTCGAAGCGGACATCGCCACGGACATTCCGTTTGGCGGAGGGATTGCCGGAAAGGTTTATCACGGGGGCCACGTCGTGATGGTGCAAGAGGAAGTGGCGCCGGGCATCTGGCTGCCGACGTTTTACAATTACGAGGTGGACGGCCGCAAATTCATGTTTGCATTCGGAATCCACGAGCGCACGGAAATCACGCGCTACCGCCGGGTCGGTCCGCCGCCGCAGGCCATCGAAATCGTTCGTAATGAATTGAACAATCTAACGGCCGTAACTCCCGCCCGATAACGCGACCACGATAAAATAGCGGGATCGAGGTTCTGCCATGAGATTCCAGACGCTGTTTTTCTTTGCCGCGCTGGTGTCATCGCTCTCGGTGCTACCAGCATCGGGATATGGCCAGTCGCAATCGCCCGCGGCGACCCAGCAGCCATCCGCGACGAGCGCGCCGCCACCGGCTCCGCAAGCCCAAGCTGCGCCCGTAGCCAATGCAAAACCGGCGAAGGTCTGGACCAACGACGAGATCAACACCTTGCACAACAATCAAGGCGTCTCGGTGGTGGGCAATCGCACGCCTCAGAACGCGAGCGCGAAATCGAAGGGGGATTCGATGGAGAAAGATCCGGGGTGGTATCGCAGGCAATTGGCGACCCTGCGCGCCGAAATCGAGAAACTCGACGGCCAGATTGAACAGACCAAAGCCTTCCTGAGCGGCGAAAAAGTTAACGATCAGCCCGCTTCCTATCATGCTTACTACAGCGTGCCGGGCAATCCTCAGAATCAACTCAAGCAAATGGAAGCCAAGCGCCAGACGGATCAGTCAAAGATAGATGACCTGCTCGACCGCGCCCGCCACAATGGCATCGAGCCCGGCGCGCTGCGATAAATCAAAAGGAGTCCCACGACGAAAAGTGTGAGGCGCCGGTTCCCTGATCCAGGGGACCGGCGCTGTCCAATCCAAGGTTTTCACAAATCACAAGTAGCGAATCACGAATCACAAGTCACGATCCGCGAATCACCAGTCACTATTCACCAGTCACCAGTCACGCTCTTCTACCTCGCCGCCGCCGCGATTTCTTTCTCAATCGGCGCGCCTACCAGGTTGCCCCACTCGGTCCACGAACCGTCGTAGTTGCGGACGTTCTTGTAGCCGAGCAGATATTTCAACACAAACCAGGTGTGCGAACTGCGCTCGCCGATGCGGCAGTAGGCGATGACTTCCTGGTCGCCCGTGACACCCTTGCCCCCGTAGAGCTGCCTGAGCGCGTCGGCGGGCTTGAACGTGCCGTCCTCGGCCACGGCCTGCGCCCAGGGAATATTCGCCGCGCCGGGGATGTGCCCGCCGCGCTGCGCCGTTTCGGTCATGCCCGGAGGCGCGATCACTTTGCCGCTGAATTCATCCACCGAACGCACGTCCACCATTTGCGCCGGGGAGCGCCGCTCGAGCACGGAGAAAATATCCTCGCGCTTGGCTCGAATCGACGCGTCAGGAGCTTTCGCCGAATAATTTGTGGGCTGGACTTTCGGCGCATCGGTGGTGATCGCGCGCTTTTCCTCGAGCCACTTCTTGCGCCCGCCGTTCATCAGGCGGACATCGTTGTGCCCGTAATATTTCATTTGCCAGAAGCCCCACGCGGCGAACCAGTTGTTGTTGTCGCCGTACAGGATCACGGTCGTTTCCGGCTTGATCCCCGCATTGGCGGCCAGTTGGCTGAAGCTGCGCTGATCGGCCAGGTCGCGCCGCACCGTGTCCTGCAACTGCGTCTGCCAGTTCCATCCCACCGCGCCGGGAATGTGTCCCTGCTCGTAAGCCGAGGTATCCACATCGATTTCGACGAGGCGAAGATTGGGATCGTTCAAATGGCCGGCGACCCATTCGGTCGTCACCAGGACTTCGGGATTCGCGTACTCGCTCATAACAGTTCCTCCTATAGGAAATTCTAATTGGGCAGAAAATAATTCCGGCGGGCTCTCCGCCTCGGCGGATCCGCGCGCTGTTTCCGAATGTCGTCTTCCGGGCCTCGGGTTGCCCCGTGGGGACTCGTTGAATCCTATAAGGATTCGATTCGCAGGACAAGCGCAGTAATGTTTTGTGGGTCGGACCTTCAGGTCCGACAAAAGGGCCTATCACAATTGGGCTTTTAAGCCCTGAGCGTCAGGGGCTAAAGCCCGTCTTCCAGATGACTAATATGTCGGAGCTAAAGCTCCGACCCACAAACCTGACCCTGAAATTGTCGTTCCGCTTGCTACGCGGATTCCAGCTTCCCCCCGCGCGCCTCGAATTCCACACGCAGCACCCAGTCATAGTGAAATCCTTCGTCGCGCATCCACTTCTCGAGCGCCTCCCGGTCCGGCGCATCGAACTCGACAAGCATTTTCCCTTCGATCATGTTGACCTGCACGCGCCGCATCGTGACTCGGTCGGCAGCGGCCAGACGCGCCGTCAGATGTTCCGCGCCCTGCCGCGTCAGGCAAGCCAGTGTGTGCAGCGAAATGTACCGTGGCATGATTTCTCCTCGCGAAATTTCCCGTCCGTAGATCAAATCATACTTGAAACAAAAAGTCTTCCAGCGGGATGAACCGCGACTTCCGATGGGAACGAAGGCATGATTCGCGGTGTCCAACTTTTTGAGGAGACTGCGGCAACCCGTTTCGCGAGGCAGGCATCGCAATTTACAGGGTGGTAACGGTCTAAATCAAAAATTAAGGGAGGTTGCCATGCGAAAACTCCTCGCATTGGTGTCCGTGGTCGTAGTGTTCTCGCTTCCGAGTGGCGCGCAACAACAGGCCCGTCCCGTCTCTGTAAAAACAACGCCCCAGGCCCAGGAATCCGCACCCCAAACGCAAGTCCCTGACCTGCCCGTCCGCCGCGTCGTTCTCTACAAGAACGGCGTCGGGTACTTCGAGCATATCGGCCGCGTGCGCGGCAACGAAGACATCCACATTGATTTCACCAGCGGCCAGTTGAACGATGCACTGGCTTCTCTCACTGTCCTTGACCTCGATGGCGGCCGCATCAGCGGCGTCAGCTACAATTCCACCGATCCGCTCGACAAGCGCCTTGGAGCGCTGCGCTTGCCCCTCGATGAGCAAACCTCGGTTTCAAAATTTCTGGATGCTCTGCGCGGCTCGCGCCTGGAAGTTTCGAGCGGCGCCGACCCGGTCACCGGCCGCTTGCTGAGCGTCGAGCGAAAAACTCGAACGGCGGGCGGAACGACGCTCGAAGTAGACATCATATCGGTCGTAACGGAGAGCGGCGAAATCCGCGAAGTGGAAGTCACGCCCTCAACGCGCGTGCGTCTCGTTGACGCCGGCATGCACGGCGAAATGAACCGTTATTTGTCGCTCCTCGCCTCCGAGCGCGAACAGGATTTGCGCCGAATGACGCTGGCAACGACTGGCACAGGTGAGCGTCAGCTGTTCGTCAGCTACATCAGCGAAGTGCCGGTCTGGAAAACCACCTACCGGCTCGTCCTTTCAAGCGAGTCCGGGAAAAAACCATTGCTGCAAGGTTGGGCTATCGTGGACAACACCGTGGGAGAGGATTGGAACAATGTCAATCTGTCTCTTGTGGCCGGTGCGCCGCAGTCGTTCATTCAGCAGCTCTCGCAACCTTATTACGGGCGGCGCGCGATTGTGCCGCTGCCACAGGAGTACGAGAGCGTGCCGCAAACACACGAGGCTCGCCTGCTCGGCGGAGCGCAGATCGCCGGGCGCGTGACGGATTCCTCTGGTGGAGTCATCGCTTCAGCCCAGGTGCGGGTGGTCGATGCTAGCGGCAGAGAGATCACGCGCACGATGACCGATAGCGCGGGCGCCTATGGCTTCTCTGGCCTTCCGGACGGCAGGTACCAGCTCCAAGTGGAGAGCAAAGGGTTCAAGACGCTCGTAATGAATAATGCCCAGGTTCGTAGCGGCTACAGCAGCGAACACGATGCAACGCTGCAGCCGGGCGAACTCTCGCAGACGATTACTGTGACGGAGTCGGTTCCCCTTGTCGAAACTACAAGTAGCTCACTTGCGGGATCGGCAAGCAATCTCGGCTCTGGGCGCGGACTGGGCCGTGGAACGGGAATTGGCGCGGCATCGGGAGGCGGCACCGGCGGTGGACTTGCAACGGGAGTCATTGACTACGCCAACGCGCCTTCGAACGGGAGAAACTCTACCAATCTGCTCGCCTTGCGGCCCGGCGCCACTGGCGGAGCGTTCAACGGCTTGCTTCAGGCGAGCACTCCTGCAGTGGCGGAGGGCCAGGACTTTGACGATCTCTACGAGTACAAACTGAAGGATCGCGTAACGATCCGCAAGAACCAGTCGGCCATGGTGCCGATCGTGCAAAGTGAAATCCGCGCCGAGAAAGTCTCGCTGTGGACCGCGGGACGAAACTACGGGCATCCCCTGCGCGGAGTGTGGCTCAGCAACACGAGCGGCGAGACGCTCGACGGCGGAAATTTCAGCGTGATCGACGACGAAATCTTCGCCGGGCAAGGCCTGCTCGATCCGATCAAGCCGGATGAGCGGCGCCTGCTCTCTTACGCCACCGATCTTGGGATGATCGTTCGCGCAGCGGGTTCGGCATCGCCCCTGCGGTATACGCGTGTGCTGATCGGCCACGGAGCGATGGTTCGCATTGGCGAGGAGCGCGAGAAGATGGTCTACACGGTGCGGAACGAAGACACCGTGCCGCGCACCCTCATCGTCGAATATCCTTTCCGCCCGGGCTGGAACCTCTCCAAGGAAACAATACACCCGGAGGAAACCACCGCGAGCGCCTACCGTTTTCGCGTGGCTATCGGTGCTAAACAATCAACCACGCTCGAGATCAGTGAATCGCATCCGCTCCAGACGCAGGTCGAGCTGAGCAACATCACCTCGGACGAAATCGCGGTCCTCTTGAAGGATGGCCAGATTAATTCGGACATCGAGCAGGCCCTGCGAAAAATTCTCGACCAGAAAGCGCGTGTGGCCGAGCTTTCCGCTGAAGCAGAAACTCGCGACAACACCATCACCAGCATCTACGACGATCAACAGCGCCTGCGCGAAAATCTGAAAGCGCTGAAGGGAAGCGCCGAAGAGAAGGTTTTGACGCAGCGCTACACGCTGCAACTTTCCGATCAGGAAACACGTCTTGAGAATCTGCGCAAGGAAAAGGAAGATTTCGAGAAGAAGAGCGAGGCCGCGCAAGGGGAGCTCGACAAGATGATCGGGGACCTCGCCATGGAGGTGACGCTCGAATTACGCTGACCTCTTTCGAGCCCTTGACCCTGTAAACTCCAACCGGGGTGCTGCGCGAATTTCGTCCCATCAGCACCCCGTATCATTCGCGCATCGGCCCGCGTAACGAGCCGCCCACGCATGAATTCCTCCATGTAAAATTGGGAGATGGCACCCTCTCGGAGGCGGACTGCAATGCGGCGCGCGCGTCTAAATATCGCGTTTCTGGCATGTGCTGCTGCATTTGTGTCCGCGGGCGCGCGGGCGCAGGTGCCCAAGACTGCCAAGCAGAAGCCGGGCGGATTGGACGGCAAGGTCGTTAACGCGAAAGGCGCGCCGGTGGCTGGGGCGCAGATTTTGTGGCAGGCGGCGGATGGTGAAACGCCGCATGTGTTACACAGCGACACGCAGGGGCAGTTCCACATTGAGTCGCTGCGCTCAGGTTTATACAGTTTGCGCGCTTCCGCGAGCGGCGCGTGGTCCGAGTGGGAGCATAACGTCCTCGTGCGTCCCGGCAATGACACAAGTGTGACGCTGCGATTGACGTTCAAAGAGCCGCCGGTTGTGGCCGGCGTCGAGCTGAAGGGCGTGATGCATGTCTGGGAAGCGCCGGTGCCGGGATCGGTGCCGCACGATTCCGCGGTCGATGCGAAGGGCAATGTCTGGTTCACGCTGCAGGAGACGGGGCACATCGCGCGGTTCAACCCGGACACGCACGAATGGAAACTCTTCAAGGTGCAGACGCCGGACTCCGGCCCGCACGGCCTGGTTCCCGACGCGTTCGGCGACATCTGGTTCACGGAAAATTATGCCGGGAAAATCGGCCGGCTGGACCCGAAGTCCGGCGCGATCGCGGAATTCACTCCCCCGTCGGCGAAGGACCCGCACACGCCGGTGTTTGGACCGGACGGCGCGCTGTGGTTCACGGCGCAGAATTCGAACGTGATCGGCCGGCTGGACATCGAGACCGGAAAAATCGCCGAGTATGGCGTGCCGACGCAGGACGCGCACCCTTATGGAATCGTTTCGGCGGACGATGGTGCACTCTGGTTCTGTGAATTGTCGGGGGGAAAGCTGGGCCGCGTCAATCCGGCCAGCGGAGCGATCGCGGAATTCGCTCCCACGGAGTCAAACGTGGAACCACGGCGGCTGGTCGCCGTGAAAGGCGCGATCTATTTCACCGATTCCGGAGGCGGGCGCCTGGGCCGCCTGACGCTGGCCGACATGAAATTCAAATTCTGGGACAGCCCGTCGGGAAACCACTCCGAGCCCTACGGGATTGCGGCGGATTCCTCCGGCAAGATCTGGTATGAGGAGAGCGGGGCGGCCGCCAACAATTTGGTCCGCTTTGACCCTGCCGTCGAGGTGTTCAGGACGTATCCGATGCCGGCGCCCAATTCATCCGTCCGAAACATGGCGCGCGACGCGAAAGGCCGCCTGTGGCTGCCTCTTTCCCTGGCCAACAAGATCGCCGTCGTCGAATAGATTTCGTCTCGCAAGTCATTCCTGTAGAGCAACTTACATGTAGGCGAAGCCGTTTTGTGCAAGGCTTTGTGCCACGCCACCACCTCCCCGCTTTCCAAGACTTCAAGACCTAGTACTACAACCCGGGTCCCAAAATCTTTGACTCCACTGGCCCATTGAGCCATCCGGTTCACACTGCCAAGATTCATCTCACAGTGGGTTGGGATTGCGCTGCGGGGACGACGGCCCCGAGAAATCGGGTTCGTAAGCGCTCTACCCAACCCGCCAAAACCTTCACGAAGCACCAACAAAAAGCCTCAACACAGAGCACACAGAGAAAAGCGGAGAATTTCGTATGGTTCTCCCGTCCGCGACTGTCGGCTCGGTGATCTCCGTGGAATCTCTCCGTGTTCTCTGTGTTTCAGATTTTTTGCTTGGTATAGCGCCGGTTATTTGAGATACGTCCGGACGATTTCGATGAGGTCGTCCGCGGCTTCCTCCGCGGATTTCGTTTTCCGGGGCATGTGGTTGCGGATGTGATCCTCCATCAATTCGCCCATGAGGCTGTTGATGGCGCCGCGCGCGGCGGAGAGGCGCTGCAGGACCTCGGCGCAGGGCTCGTCCTGATCCAGGGCGCGCCCGACGGCTTCGAGCTGCCCCACAATTTTCTTGGTGCGGGTGACCAGATCCAGCTTTTCTCTCGATAAATGCGACATTTTTTCTTGACTACCCTATGGGGGTATGGTATCAGAGATTCAGGCCGCGCTGCAACGGCCCGAAAGGAAATTAGAACGCATGGATATTCCAGTCCAAGAACCGGAACCTCCGGGTCGTTCCAGCCTCCCGGACCTCCGCCCCGAGCGAGCATAGCACAAGCTGCCGTGAATCCAGTTTCTGCTCCGCCCGGGTGAATGAAAAAACCGAGCGAGCGGGAATCCGCGATGCCGCGGAAGAAAATCCCCTCCTGAAAAATGGTTTTACCGGAAGAGGCGCCGGAGCCCGGTCAGGACACGCGTGAATTTAATGGAGGGGATCATGTTTGATTTCATTTTCAATTGTAAGAATTCCGTGCCGCGCCCAAGCCTGTACTGCGTTTGGATTCGCGCGCACGAAGGCGAGAACGCCCCGCTCATCCAGGTGTGGATCGATCCGTCGATGTCGATGTTCGACTCGCAGGCCAGGGTGCATGAGCCCGATCTCGCGGCGGCAAACGCCGAGACGCAGGTCGCTCTGACCAATGAGGGCAAATCATAGATCGTATCCGGAGGGGCGGGCAGCCCCTCCCCCGGTTTTAATGTTCTGTTCATCTCGCATTGATGTAACGCCATGATTTAATCGTCGAACGGAAATGATGACTGAATCGTGAAAACATGCGCCGGCGTGCCGCCCGATCCGCCGGCGGATTCGCAGTAAGGCGAGGAGGATTCATGCGGTGGTCAGTTCGATTTGCGTGCGGCGGGTTGTTTCTGACCGCAATTTCCGCCGGAAGCGTCTTCGCTCAGTCTTCGCTGACGTGGCAAGAGGTTCGAGACAAATTCGAGGCGGCGAACCCCTCCCTACGGGCAGGGCAAATTGGTATCGATGAATCCCGAGCTCAGGAAATCACCGCGTATTTGCGGCCGAATCCGGGTCTCGGGCTGACCGTTGACCAAATCGATCCCTTCAATGGCGGACCCTCTCATAGCACGTTCGGGACAGTCCTATCCGTGGCAGCCGTCAGCTATTTGCACGAACGGCAGCATAAGCGGGAACTGCGCCAGGAGAGCGCGCGGGATGCGACGACGATCGCTACCTCGGGGCAGGCGGACCTGGAGAGAAATCTGATTTTCAGTTTGCGGACGGCATTCGTCGAGACGCTGCAGGAAAAAGCGGTCCTCGACCTCGCGAAGGAAAATCTCAAGTATTACGACCGCGTTCTGGAAGTGAATCGCGATCGCTACCAGGCCGGTGGCATCGCACAAGTGGATTTGGACCGGCTCGAATTGCAGCGCGTGCAATATGAATCGGATCTGCAAACGGCGGAAGTGAATCTGCGGACGGCAAAGATTCAGCTTCTCGCGCTCTTGAACGATCGGTCGCCGGTCGAGCAATTCGACGTGACCGGTCCGTTCGATTTTACGGCTCAAATCGCGCCGCTCGATATGATTCGTCAGAGTGCGCTCGATACGCGCCCGGACCTGAAGGCCGCGCTGCAATCCATCGAAAAGGCCAAGGCCGATCACCGGCTGGCGATTGCCAACGGGTCAACCGATCCCATCTTGGGCTTCGATGTCGGCCGCAATCCACCCATCGACGAATATATTGGATTCAGCGTGAACATCCCCCTGCGGATCTTTGACCGCAACCAGGGCGAAAAATTGCGCACTCAGCTGGACATCGATCGGAATGAAAAACTCGCGGAGGCGGCGCGGGCCCAGGCGTTCAGCGATGTGGATTCCGCGTATGCCACGGTGCAGAGCACCGTCATTCTTCTCCAGCCCTACAAGGACCGCTATCTCCAGCAGGCCTCGAGAGTCCGTGACACGATTTCATTTTCTTACGACAGCGGCGCCGCTTCTCTTCTCGATTTTCTGAATGCCCAGGCCGATTATCGCAGCGTGCAACTCAACTACTTGAATCTGATTGCCTCGTATTTGGAAGCAGCCAGCCAATTGAATCGTGCCGTGGGACGCGAGGTCCTCCAATGAGACGCGCAGGCTTTGAAACACTCGTTCTTTTTTTCCTGCCGGGCTTGCTCTTGTTCGCGGGTTGCGAAGGCGCGCAAAACGATCAGAATGCGGGAGCGCCGCCGCCGCTGAAAGTGGAGCGCGCGGAGGATGCCAACGTTTTTCAGGTGGATCATCCCGAGCAGTTTCCGCTGACTGCCGCGGTGGCGCATTCCGCCACATCACAGCTAAAAGTCACCGGCACCGTGACTCCCGATATTTCCAGGAATGTGCCGGTGATTTCCCTGGCGAGCGGCCGTGTCATCGAGATCGCCGCGCGCCTGGGAGACACTGTGCAGAAAGGCCAAGTCTTGCTGCGCGTGCAAAGCGCGGATATTGCCGGGGCATATTCCGACTATCAAAAAGCGGTCGCGGATGAACAGCTCACGCGCACGCAGTTAGACCGGGCCGAGCGCCTCTACGCCAAAGGTGCAATCTCCTTAAACGATTTGCAGGTTGCACAGGATACGGAAGCCAAGGCCAAAGTGGATGTGAAGACAACGACTGGGAAGCTCCGATTACTCGGCAACACCGATCTTGACCAACCTTCCGATATTGTCGAGATTCGCGCTCCGGTTTCCGGCGTCATCACCGATCAACAGGTGACCAACGCCGCGGGCGTGCAGAGCCTTGGCACCAACCCGTTTACCATCTCGGACCTGTCGTATGTCTGGATTCTCTGCGATGTATACGAGAACGATCTTTCCAACGTGCATCTTGGGGAAAAGGCCGATATCCGCCTGAATGCCTATCCAAACGAAATGTTCACCGGAGTCATCAGTAGCGTGGGGCCCGTGCTGGATCCCAATATCCGGACGGCAAAAGTGCGCATCGAAGTACGCAATCCGGGACTGATGCGGGTGGGCATGTTTGTTACGGCGACATTCCATGGCCAAAGGCGGGAGACGCGCGCGGCCGTTCCCACCACTGCCATCCTGCATTTGCACGACCGGGATTGGGTTTATGTGCCCACCCCGGACAAGAAGTTCCGGCGTGTGACGGTTACTGCCGGCGGCATGCTTCCCGGCAACTTGCAGGAAATCGTTTCCGGAGTGGCGCCTGGCCAGCAGCTCGTGGCCGACGCGCTGGAATTCCAGAATACGGCGGAACAGTAATGATCCGTGCCATCGTCGATTTCGCGCTCAACAATCGCTTCATCGTTCTCAGCGTTGCCGTGCTCCTGTTTTTGTGGGGCATCGTCTCCTTTGAGAAACTGCCGGTGGAAGCCTATCCGGACGTGGCCAATACGTGGGTCCAGGTAATCACGCAATGGCCGGGCCGGGCCGCGGAGGAAGTGGAGCAGCAAGTCACGATCCCCATCGAAATCCAGATGAACGGGATCCCGCACCTTCAACACGTGCGCTCGGCTTCGCTGGCCGGGCTGTCGGTCGTCAATCTCATTTTCGATGACGACTCCGACAACGACAAGGACCGCCAGAAAACCCTGGAGCGGTTGGCGCAGGTGACGCTGCCGCCCAACGTTTCCGGGCAAATCGGCCCTGATTTCAGTCCGATCGGCTCCATCTATTGGTACACGGTGAAGAGCAGCAATCCCGCATATGACGTGATGGAATTGAAATCCATTCAGGACTGGGTCATCAGCAAGTACATCAAATCCGTGCCGGACGTGGTGGACGATTCGTCCTTCGGCGGCATCACGCGCGAATATCAAATTCGCATCGATCCCGACAAATTAGTCTCCTACGGCCTGAGCCTCGCGCAGGTCGAGCAGCAATTGACTAACGCCAATGCGAATGCGGGCGGAAGCTTTATCGAACAGGGAGCGCAGCAGATCAACGTCCGCGCGGTGGGTTTGGTCAGGAACGTCGGCGATATCGAAAAGACGGTCCTAAAGACGCAGAACGGGACGGCGTTGCGTGTGAAAGACATTGCCGTTGTCGAGCAGGGGCCGAAAATCCGCCTGGGCCAGATCGGAAAGGCCATTCATCGGGCGGATGGCGTGGTGGCCGATGACAACGACGTCGTGGAGGGCATCGTGTTCATGCGCAAAGGCGCGGACACGGGCACAACCATGGATGGAATCCATGCGGTCGTCCAGCAACTCAACGACCACATCCTGCCTTCGGGAGTAAAGATTGTTCCTTACTTAGATCGCGACGATTTGGTGCACTTCACAACGCACACCGTCCTGCACAACCTCACCGAGGGAATGATTCTCGTCGTTATCATTCTCTTCCTCTTCCTGGGGAATGTGCGCGGCGCGATCATCGTGTCCTTGACGATACCCTTCGCGTTGCTCTTTGCCTCCATTTGCCTCGACTTGCGGCACATCTCCGCGAACTTGCTTTCGCTGGGCGCGCTGGATTTTGGCATGGTTGTAGACGGCGCGGTGGTGATGGTCGAAAACATTTCGCGTCACCTCCATCACTACGAATCGGATCAAGACACGCCGCAGGACTTGATCCGTACGGCGGCGCATGAAGTGCAGCGGCCCGTCTTCTACGCCATCGCCATCATTATCACGGCGTATCTGCCGATCTTCACGCTGGAACGGGTCGAAGGAAAACTGTTCAAACCGATGGCCTGGACGGTTGCCTTCGCCTTGCTGGGCGCGTTGCTTTTTTCCATGCTGGTCATTCCGGCTCTGTCGAGTCTCCTGTTTCGATCGGGGGTCAAGGAGTGGGAAAACCCCGTGATGGCGCTTCTTACCCGCCACTACCGGAACGCGGTAACGTGGGCGGTGCGGCACCGCGCGTTCACCGTGGGATTGGCCCTCGTCGCATTCCTGTTCGCAATTTACCTGGCCTTCGGAGGGGTGATCGGATCGGAATTCCTTCCGCATTTGGATGAGGGCGCGATCTGGGTCCGCGGCACGATGGCCCCCAGTACCGGTCCGACGGAGGGCGCGCGCGTTGCTGAAAGGGCTCGCGAGGTGCTTTGTTCTTTCCCCGAGGTGCCCCAGGTAGTCAATCAGCTGGGCCGGCCGGATGATGGCACGGACACGACGGGCTTCTTCAACGCCGAGTTTTTCGTCGACCTGCTCCCGAAGGACAAATGGAGGCCCGTCTTCCACCAGGACAAGGATCAGTTGATTGCGGCCATGAATCACGAACTGGAAAAGATTCCGGGAGCGATCTGGAATTTTTCCCAGCCGATCTCGGACAACCTGGAAGAGGCGGTGAGCGGCGTCAAGGGCGCGCTGGCCGTGAAAATTTACGGAGACGACCTGAAAAAGCTCGAAGCGACCGGCGACCAGATCGTCGGCATCATGCGCGGCATACGCGGCGTGCAGGATCTTGGCCTCTTTCGCGTCCTCGGCCAGCCGAATCTGGACTTTGAAGTGGACCGCGATCAGGCCTCCCGCTATGGAATCAACGTCTCCGACGTGCAGGACGCAATTCAAACGGCAGTCGGGGGGAACGCGCTGACGCAGGTTCTGGTTGGAGAACAAAGATACGACCTGGTGCTGCGCTATTTGCCGGAATATCGGGATACCAGGGAAGCGATCGAAAAGGTTCGGTTGCTGTCACCCACTGGAGAGCGTGTCTCGCTGGCGCAATTGACCAAGGTCAGCGTCTCGGATGGCGGTTCGGAAATTTACCGGGAAGCGAACTCGCGATATGTGGCAGTGAAATATAGCGTGCGCGACAGGGACCTGGGCAGTACGGTGGAAGAGGCGATCAAGAAGGTCAACGCCGCAGTAAAGCTGCCGGCGGGATACACGATCGACTGGGCCGGCGAATATGAAAGCCAAAAGCGCTCGGAGCAGCGGCTCTTGACGGTGTTGCCGGTGACGATTCTGGTGATCTTTGTGATCCTGTACACCATGTTCAAATCGATGAAATGGGCGCTCTTGATCCTCACGAACGTGGCGATGGCCCGGCTGGGAGGCCTGCTCGCTTTGCTCGTTACGCATACAAATTTCAGCGTCTCTTCCGGCGTCGGCTTCCTCGCGCTCTTCGGCGTGTCGGTACAAACGGGCGTGATTATGCTTGAATACATCAATCAACTTCGGGCCACGGGCTATTCGATTGAAGAGTCCGCGGTGGAGGGCGCCGTTCTGAGGCTTCGGCCCATCATGATGACCATGCTCGTCGCCACATTGGGCTTGCTTCCAGCCGCGCTTTCCCATGGAATTGGGTCCGACTCGCAGCGCCCCTTCGCGATCGTCATCGTCGGCGGCCTGATTTCCGATCTGGTCATGAGTATATTTCTATTGCCGACGCTGTATGTTTGGTTCGCGCGCCGCGGCGATCACTTGCCGGAAGCCGCCAGGGAACTTGTCTAGCGGGCCGCTTCCAAATGCGAGGGAAGGACCGAAACACATGCAAAAAAAAGAAGTCTGCGCCCTGATCGAAAAAATAGGGATCATCCCCGCCATCCGGTCGTCGTCCGCGGAGGACGCGCACTTCGCCGCGGAAGCGGTCACGCGCGGCGGAATACCGATCGTGGAAATCACCATGACGGTGCCCGGCGCCATCGAAGTGATTTCCCACCTCGTGCGTTACCATCCCAGTCTGCTCGTGGGAGCCGGCACCGTCTTGAATACCGAGACGGCTCGCCAGTGCCTCGGCGCGGGCGCAAGCTTTCTGTCCTCCACTGGATTCAAGCCCGCCCTTGTGGAATTCGCGGCCAAGGAAAACATCGCCATGCTGCCGGGCGCGCTGACGCCGACGGAAATCCTGACGGCGTGGGAGGCCGGCTCCGAATTCGTCAAAGTTTTCCCGTGTGCGCAGGTCGGTGGGGAAGCGTATATCAAGGCCGTTAAAACGGCATTGCCCGAAATCCGCTTGATCGCCGCTGGAGGTGTAAATCAGCAGACCGCCGCCAATTTCATCCTGTCGGGGGCCAGTGCAATCGGCGTGGGGGCGGAATTAATCCCTCCGGAGGCGATTGAACGGCGGCAATCGGAACGAATCCAGGAATTGGCGCTCCGCTTTACGGAATTCGTGAAGCAAGCGCGAGATCGAATCGCAGCCGGAAAGAAAAGGGCTTCCGCCAGGAAGCGCTCGGACATTGAAAACTGCGAGGCGAAATGAACGTGCTTTAGATGGACGCGATCAGTGAGGGCAAGTTGTAGTCTCAGGTGCAATCTTTGTGGGTCGTGGCTTCAGCCGCGACATTCAATGGCCAGCAAAATTTGGGCTTTAGCCCCTGGAGCTCTTGTAAACACACACAGTACCTCCGCTGTCTTTTTCCCCCCATCGCGGAACCATGATGTGTTTTACTTCTTGTCGGAGGCACCGCTTCAACGAAACCAGTATTCGGCAGTGGAATGTTCTATTCTCCGACCAAATTCCCGCTGGCATTTTGCTGCCTGATCATCGCGTGGATTGCACCCGCCTCTTCCGGGTGGTGTCAGAGTCCGTCGCCGGACGAACCTCCGTCACAGACTGCTTCGGCTCCCGCGGATGATTCGTCTTCGGGTGGCCCGGTGACTCTTTTCCCGCACTCGGAATCGAGCCGCTTCTGGATCTCAGGGCAGGTAAATATCATTACGCAGTGGCACCCCGCGTTTCATTCCCCCTACCAGGGGCCGAACAGCCTTTCGCCCGAGGGGCAGGATGCCTCTTCGCGCGTGCTGACGCTCTTGACCGGCGCGGAGGCGAGCAGCACAACGGAATTTCTCCTCGACGTCCAGGAAACCGGCGGGCATGGGATTGGGGAAGCGCTCGGCCTTGCGGGCTTTACGAATCTGGACGTTGTTCGGAATCCGACGCTCAGCAAGGCGCCCTACGTGGCTCGCTTGATGTGGCATCAAATCATTCCGCTCAGCCGCGAGAAATCGCCTGCCGAGAGAACTCCGCTGTCGCTCTTCACGCAGTTGCCGGTGAGGCGCCTCGAAATTCGATTCGGCAAATTCAGCCTGGTGGATTTTTTTGATTTGAACACGTACGGCTCGGACAGCAATTTCCAGTTCATGAATTGGACGCTCGACAATAACGGCGCCTACGACTACGCCGCGGACACGCGCGGCTACACGTATGCCGCGATGGTGGAATACGATGATCGCCACTGGGCCGTGCGATTCGCGGAAGCGCTGATGCCCAAAGTCGCGAACGGCATTAACATCGACGCCGATCTCGGCCGCGCTCGCGCCGAAAATGTGGAATTCGAGCTGCACCATTCTTTCTTGCCGCGCCGCGAGGCTGTGCTTCGCCTGCTCGGCTATGCGAACCACGCCAACATGGGAATCTACAGCGTGGCCGTCGCGAATTTTCTCGCGGGCGACACGCCGAAGCCGGAAATCACGGCGCACCCTCTTCAGACGACCACCAAGTACGGTTTCGGTGCCAACGTCGAGCAGCCGCTTACGGACTGGCTGGGACTCTTCGCGCGATGGGGATGGAACGAAGGCCAGCACGAATCCTACGCCTACACCGAAGTGGACGAAACGGAACAAGTCGGCGCCCGCGCGCAAGGAGCCAGGTGGAAAAGAAAGCTGGATCGCGCGGGCCTCGCGTTCATTTCCAACGGAATTTCGCGCGACCACCAGGAATACCTGGCCCTCGGAGGCCTCGGATTCCTGCTCGGCGACGGCAAATTGAACTACGGCCGCGAGAACATTGTCGAAACCTACTACACGCTGCACGTCTGGCGTGGCATCATCACCTCGCTCGATGCGCAGTACATCGACAACCCCGGCTACAACCGCGACCGCGGTCCCCTGTTTGCGCCAGCGCTGCGCCTTCATGTCGAGTTTTGAGCCCCGAGTAGCACAGGCACTCTTGCCTGTGCGGGGTTTACGATCGTCAATGAAATGTGGACGCCCGGAAGTCGAGAATACCGCACAGGCAAGAGTGCCTGTGCTACTTGAACCGGCCCCTGCTCCGTCTCCTCCGCAAACGATTCAGGTGGCTTTTGGTGAAGTCTCTGCTGCGGCCGCGCCAGCCGCCGTCGGGGCGAACGCAGGCGCCTTTGGAATGATAATCCAGGCGAGGAAATAGGCGAGAGCGCCGCCAACAAAACCGCCGGGCACCACGGATAGCGCCACCCAGATCAACCGCACTATCGTGGGATCCACGTCCAAATATTCGGCGATGCCTCCGCACACGCCCGCTAACTTCTTTTCCGTGGCGGAAAGCGTCAGTTGCTTGTGTGAAGTCCTCTGGCGCTGCCGGGCGCCGCAAGAGGAACAAAAATCGGAAGAGTCGGCGATTTCTCTGCCGCAATGAATGCAAAACATGAGGTCACCTCCCGGAGACGGTCATTCGAACGGTGTCAGCCATTCCGAACTGCCTGTCCCCGCATTCTCATTCTAACGCTCGTTACTAACATAAGACGATGGGATGCAAATTTTCAGTGATTCCCGTCACGCAAATCCCCTTCATCGCAAGCGCGCGGTTTCCCACGCTATCTTGTAGTAGCGCTGCTTGGACTTGATACGCTCGGAAGCGGTTACCAGCGAAAAAAGCGAATAGAGCGACCATTTCCGGAGGATGCGCGCGCGATCCAGGAAATAGATGGCGTTGGCGTGAAGCGGGCCGTAGAACTTTTTCAGATAGAGATGTTTGCTGTCATAGAAAAGCGAAACGGAATCTGCCGGCCTTGATTTGCCGCCGATATGGATGATGGTTGCATCAGGAATGATAAAGGACGGTACCGCGCGATTCAGCAAGGTGTGGGCCAGCGCCGTATCCTCGTAGAAAAAGAAAAAATCCTCGTCAAACAGCGCCGGCGGCGGTATGTCGGATCTCCGGATCAAGAAAAACGCGCCCAGCACGCCATCGACTCGCAACGGCGCGGTTGCTTTCGCTATTTTCAGCTTCGAGTATCTCGCCAGCGCCTTCGCAAACCAGTTCGCATAGAGTGAAAAAAGAGAATGTTTGAAAACCATCCCTTGATTCCGTCCATCCTCGTACGTGATCCGCGGGGCGCAGACTCCGGCCTCGGGCCGCTCTTCGAGGAAGCGCCAAAGCTTGATCAACGCCTCCCGGTTGAGGATAACGTCCGAATTGGTCACGCAAACGTATTTGCTGGCCGTCGCCGCTACCCCCCGGTTGATGGCGCGCCCGTAACCGATATTTCCGCCGGTTTGGAGATAATTAATTTCCGGGTGTGATTTCAGGAATTCCTGGGATCTGTCCTTTGAGTCGTTATCCACCACGGTGAAAGTGAACGTAAACGGCGCATCCAGGCTCTTGAAAAAGCTGGCCAACTGACGCATGCACTCCAGGGTGTTGTAATTGACCGTGATAAACGCAATATCGACGGGCACGACGGGACTCTCCCCTTGGCGATTGGCCCATACGGCAACGACCTTCAAACACGAAGTATACCTCTGCGAAGAAACTGGCCGGGAAGAAAGAAGATGATCCAATAGACTGCAATCTATTTCTTAACTTCAAAACCTCCACACGCGAAATATTTATCGCAGAGTGCGTGCGAACGCGGCGATGGCGTTAGCCATGGCTTCGGGCTGCTCCGGGACGAGGGCGTGGCCGGCGTTGGGGATCACGACTACGGTGACGCGGTCGCCGAGCGCGGCTTTCAGCACGCCGGCGAATTTGCGCGGGGCGACGGCATCGTTTTCGGCTTGCAGGTCGAGGATGCGGGCGGTGCCGCAGGCGAACCAGTCATCGATGGGCGTGGCGCGCGAGGCGTCGTTTTCCGCTTTCTCGGTTTCGGGGTGCCAACCGTCGAGCCAGACGCGGGGATCGTGTCCCGGCGCGAAGAAGGCAAGCTGCAAATAGCGCAGGCGGTCGGCGTCCGGAAGCGAGAGGTCTCCGCTTTTTTCAATGGCTTCGCGCACTTCGGGCGAGACGGACGGCTCGTGAACGCCGGGCGGAACTTTGCCCGCCGACGCGGCGGCCAGAACGACGCCGCGCACGAGATCGGGCCGGTCGGTCGCCAGCGTGCCCGCGACGAAGTGGCCGTAGGCGTGGCCCACCACCACTACTGGGCCTTTGCGCTCGTGCTCGATCACGGCGGCGATGTCGGCGGCAAAATCATGCAGAGTCAGGCCCGTCATGGGTCCGGTGCTCGCGCCGATGCCGCGCGGCTCGGGACGCAGTATGCGGAAGCCGTCCCGCGCGAGCAGCGCTGCCACGACGTTGTAGTCTTCAGCGCCGCGGCCGAGCGACGGCAAAATCACAAGGACCGGGCCCAAACCTTGCGCGATCACCTCGATGTGCACATCGCCGCGGTCCACCATGAAGCGTTGATCTAAGGTCCGATTTATTCTGGCGTGCGAGGAAGGCTTCGACGTGGATTGCGCGCCGGGAGTTTGCGCCAGTGAAACGGGGCAAACAATCGTGGCAAGCATACAAATTAGGGGAAGCATGCGTTTCATGTGACCGGTCCTTAACGGGAACGCTTGCATTCTACATCCAGCTGGGGGCGCAGGAAAATTGGGGTACTCGCTTGCGTAGAGCCCGCCTTCAGGCGGGCACCACAAGATCAACCAGATGCTCATCCGCCGCGGCGGACGAGCGCTACACGGGCCGGCCTAAGTTGTAGGAGCAGAGCCATTTCTTCGCGGGGGTGGAACGTGCCCGGTTGGGGGTGCCGTTGGAAATGGATTGGCGGCGCGATGTTCCGGCTGCTTATTTCCGCGGGTGAGGTTCGCGAAGATTTTTTCCGCGAGCGATTCGACGAAAACCTCCGGCAACTTCGCCGCAGGCGCCTCCACGCGAACCGGCTCGATGATTTCCAGGACCTTTTTCTTAAGGTGAGCGCAGACTGCCCCGGCATCCGCAGACGCATCGACGATCTCGAATTTGTATTCCTCGGCGAGGCGGTCGAATTCGGCCAGAAGCGTGGCCTGGTAACTGCAGAAACCTTCGTAAATATCCTGGCCGGGGAAGAGGTCCATTCCGGATTCCCAATAATCAAAGCCGCGCGAGAAGACGACCCTCGGCAGCAATTGCTCGATGCTGATTCGGAGGTAAAAAACGGCGTCCGGCTTGAGCGCCACGCTGAAGATGCTGCGAATCCAGCTCGGGTCCATCCCGCGCACCATGGCGCGGGCCATTAGCGAGTAAATGTAGCGGTCCGTTAGAACGATGAATCCGGCGCGCAACGCGGGGACGATTTCCTTCTCAAGACGGTCGATGAAATCCGTGGCGTAGAAGAGGCTCTGGGTCACGCGGCCGAGATTATTTCGTTCCTTGGCACGGCGAATTCCGTCGCCGGCCAGCCTTGAACGCGTCATGCCCGTATCGAGAACGGCGTGCCCCAGCTCTTCCAGCCAGGGTTTCAGCAGGTTGATCTGCGTGGAACGCCCCGCTCCATCGGTGCCTTCAATTACGATCAGCTTCCCCGGGAGATCGGTGAGCCGCATTCCGGGGAGCTGTTTTCCGTAGGTCTGCCTCATGGGTGTATCCTCAGTTCCTTTGCAGTCGCGAGATGCGACTGCACGATTTCGCGCACCTGCGCTTGCTGCGATTCGACGGGCATGGTCGCGTCAATCACGGTCAGGCCGAATTCCGGGATCATCTTTTCGTATTCTTCGAGAATCCGGCCCTGGAACAACCGGAAACTATCCTCGGCGTCGAGGGTCAATCCCAGATCCAGGCCAGCCTCGTAGTATTTGAAGCCGTCGCGCGCGCCGACCAGGCGCCCGATCGCGGTTTCGAGCGGAACGCGAAAGTAAAATGCCGCCGTCGGCTTCACGGCAAAACCATAGAGATCGCGCACCCAATCGCCATCCATGCCGCGGGCCGCGTCGCGCGCGAACGCCGTGTAGATGTACCGGTCGCAAAGCACGATGGCGCCCGCCTTCAGGAAAGGAAGGATGCTGTGCTCTGTCCGGTCGGCGAAATCCGTGGCGTGAACCAGCGAAAACGTCGCGGGAGTGAGCAATTTCTTTTTTTTCCCCAGCTTGGTGGTGTCTTTTACCAGGGGAGAGGAATTCCACTCGCTGAACACCACCCCGTAGCCTCTCGCCTCCAGCCATTTATGCAGCAGGCTGAGCTGCGTGGACTTGCCCGAACCGTCGATTCCTTCGACGACGAATAGCCTCCCTGGAAGATTGTGCTGGCCGTATTGCTGAACGGAGGAAACGGATGGTTTGAGCGGATAAAATATTTCGTAAGGTCCGACGTGAATGCTGGAGGTGATCCCCATGAGCCTTCTTCTGCCAGGGCTCCCCGCAAACTCGCGGGAATCTCTTCCCCCGGTCCCAAGTGATTTTGATTGCTACGCGCCGGCTGAACTGCCCCCTGCCGGCAACGTCTTACAATCCACTATGCGAGAACAATTTTCAGTAAGAATTCCCAGCCGATGTATCGAATCGGGAACTAAAATCCGGCAGGCTCCGCCCGCCGGTCCGGGACGCTCCGCGCAGAAGTCGATGCCGCACACGGCGGGCTGGTGAATTCCGTGGGATTCGTGTCGTGTGTCGTCCAACCCTTGCTTCACAGGTTCCAAAAGTCGATTAGAGCTAGCGCGGGCTTGCTTCGGCTCTGCCTTTTACGTGGTTTGACGATTCTTCCCTGTTCAATCTCCGTTGCCGAGAATGTCACGAGAAATGACCTTCTGTATGCAGGGCATTCTGGCGTGGGGGTGCCCGAGTTAGCTGCTCCTTTCGTTCTGTCAAGACAGGTCCGTTAGTTACTTCCCTCTTCGGGAACGATATTTGAGTCAAACTGAACCAACGGCTTTGTGGATTAAAGTATTTATAATCAACACGTTATAAGATCAAAGGCGCGATTCGCAGGTTGATGCCTCTATTTCCACAGCCCAATTTGTTATCCGACTGGACCCGACCTGACGCTTTAGAGTAGGATTGAGGTGACCCCCAAGACCTGAATCCTAATCTCTGCGAGGATCGACGAAGATGACCATTGAAACCGAACGCCCCACTTTCCGCGGAGTGGTGTGCCTTCATTGCAAAGCGCCAATTCCCGTACCCGCCATTGTAGGCAGCCTGCAGGCGTCCGCGAGCGAAGAGACAGAATCGTCCCAGCGAAAATCCCAAGTCTTCAACCTTCGGTGCTCATCCTGCCGCAAGGAAAAGCCGTACCGAACTCGAGAAATTGTCGACTTTGAGGGTACACCCGAATCGGTAATGGCTCCAGAACGCCCATCCCCGGTGCGCTGGTATCCGCAGGACGGAATGGCGAGGGTGGCCAAGGCCTAAGCCTGAACTGTTTATTCTTCGAATTCACGTATTCGCTGGTAGTGTGGCATCCGCTGAATTGATTTTTGCCCGAATAGTGTCAAGTAACATGCCCAGCATAATGCGTCTCAGAGTTCCGTTGGTCGCTACTATCTTTGCTGCGTTCTTCCTCTTCTTGCCAGCGATTGGCCGCGCTCAGGCCGCGGCCAATAATACTGTCGCATCGGCGGGAATTGCCGAGCAGCGCGCGGCCCGCGCGTATGAAGCCGCGCGCGCGAATCCGCTCGACCTCGAAGTGTTTCTCGCGCGGATGCCCAAAGGCGCGGACCTGCACTACCACCTGACAGGTGGAATCTACGCCGAGACTTTCCTTCGCGACGCCGCGGAAGACGGCTTTTGCGTGGACCTTGCGAGCCATGCATTGATGGCGCCCCAGCCCTTCTGCGGCTCGGGCCAGGTGGCTGCCGCGAAGGCTTTATCGGATCAGAATCTGTACGACACGCTGATCAACGCTTTTTCCATGCGCAGCTTCGTTCCCTCGCCCGGCGTCAGCGGGCACGACCATTTCTTCGATACGTTCGGAAAATTTGAAACGTTGAGCAACCGCCACGGTGGCGAATGGCTCGACGAAATCGTTTCGCGCGCGGCCACGCAAAACGAACAGTATCTGGAAATCATGGTGACGCCCGATTTCGGGCACACGATCCAGATCGCGAAGGAAGTCGGATGGCGCGACGATTTCGGCCAGCTCCGCGACTCGCTGCTTGCTCGCGGATTGCGCGATGACGTTGCCGTGGCGCGCGCCGAATGGGATGTAGCAGAAACTTCCCGGCGCGCGCTCGAGCATTGCGGCACGCCCGAGGAAATGCCCGGCTGCAAGATCACGATTCGCTACCTTTATCAGGTTCTGCGCGGCTTCCCGAAGGAGCAAGTCTTCGCACAGACGCTGCTCGGCTTCGAGGCCGCCTCGGCCGATCCGCGCTTTGTGGGGATCAACTACGTGATGCCGGAGGACGGAACGATCTCGATGGCCGATTACGCGCTGCACATGAAGATCGTCGGCTTCCTCCACGGCCTCTATCCCAAGGTGCACATCAGCCTG
>Ga0116219_10000960_pt1 | contig 28372 bp, 25 predicted proteins | sample Sb_taG_4_FD_91019 | JGI IMG/M metagenome (GOLD analysis project Ga0116219, IMG submission 91019) | Peat soil microbial communities from Weissenstadt, Germany - Sb_50d_6_BS metaG | ecosystem: Environmental > Terrestrial > Soil > Wetlands > Peat | place: Germany: Weissenstadt | collected 2010-09-21 | reverse complement strand
TCCACCTGCCGTCGTGGCCCGGATCGAGGGAGGTCGCGCGGTCGGCGACTACGGAGCCGTCATCACGCCCGACGACACCCTGCTCTTCGACCTCTCCCCTTACTACGGCGCCTTCCACGCCTCGCAACATCCGATCTACCTGCACCTACGGCTTCCACAAGCCGTCGACGTGGACGGCTCGGTCGGGGTGCTCACGACCCGAGGCGTCGACAACTACTACCACTTCTTGACCGATGTCCTGCCTCGCCTCGAGGTCCTGCGTAGAGCCGGCGTCGAGCCGGACAACTATCTCGTTAACCGAAAGACGCCGTTCCAGCGCGAGATCCTCGATCAGATCGGCATCGGCGAAGCGAAAGTTCTCCAGAGCGTCGACATGCCGCACCTGCGAGCAGACCAGCTCGTCGTACCTTCTTTGCCGGACAGCCATTTGCGCACCCCCCCTTGGATAGTTCCGTGGCTCCGGGAGCACCTGCTCCCGACAGGTCTTGCCACCCCCCACCGGCGCCTGTACGTCACGCGAGGGAGCCGGCGCAACACACGGCGGGTGAAGAACGAGAACGAGGTTCTGGAGGCCCTGCGGCCACTCGGCTTCCGGGTGGTCGATCCGGGCGCGCTCAGCGTGAAGGAGCAGGTCCGACAGTTCGCGGAGGCGGAGATCGTCGTCGGTGCCCACGGGGCAGGTCTGACGAACATCGTTTTCTGTTCGCCTGACACCACCGTGGTCGAAATGTTCCCCCCCGACTACGTCAATGTCTGCTACTGGAAGCTGGCATCGGCTGTCGAAGGCCTGAAGTACCGCTATCTGGTCGGTGATGGCTCGCCGAACGAATCGCGTCGGCGGGCAGGCGTGGCATCGGACATCGACGTCGACACCCGCCTGCTCGTCAGCCTGATCGAGGCAAGCCTGGCAGGTGCCACCCAGATCAGTACTTGATCCCTATGGCTACTTCCATCGCGCGCATCGTCGTTCACGACTATTCCGGCCACCCGGGCCAGGCTCAGCTATGCCGGGCCCTTGCCGGTCGTGGTTACGACGTCACTCACCAACACTGCCCCTCGTACACCACGGGTCGTGGAGCCGTGGAGCGTTTCCCCGATGATCCCCCCGGCCTCAGCTTCGAGACCTGCGCCATGCGGGGAAAATTCAAGAGGTACTCGGTCTTCGGGCGTGTCCGACAAGAGATCGCGTACGGCCTGCAAGCGGGACGAGCCATCGAAGCCCGCTCCCCCGAGGTCGCCATTCTGAGCAACATCCCCTTGCTCGCCAACGTGCTCGTGGCCAGGCGCCTCCGGCACAAGGGGATCGCGATGATCTTCTGGCATCAGGACATCTACAGCGAGGCCATCGGCGTGGCAGCTCGCAGGCGCCTTCCCGTGATCGGGGGCTTGGCGGCCCGAGTGGCAGAGGCGGTCGAGAGAACGATCGCGCGCTGGAGCGCTGCGGTCGTCCCGATCTCGCCGACCTTTCTCGACAAGCTCACCTCGTGGGGGGTTGCCGAGAAGGCGACGGTGGTCCCGAACTGGGCGCCTGTCGGCGAGCTTCCACTGCGACCCCGGCACAACGCCTGGTCCGAGCGGATGGGCCTCGCCCAAGTCCCGGTGGTGCTGTACTCGGGAACGCTGGGCCTCAAGCACGACCCGAGCATCCTCGCGGCTATGGTCGAGGAGCTTGCGGTGCATCGCCCTGAGGCTCGGGTGGTCGTCATCTCGGAGGGGCAGGGTCGTGACTGGCTCGAAAACTGGCGCCGCGAGAACAGAGCGCAAAACCTCGTTCTCCTCGACTATCAGCCGTACACCGACCTACCCGAAGTTCTCGCGACCGGCGACATCCTCGTTGCGATCCTGGAGCCCGACGCGAGCAAGTACTCGGTGCCATCGAAGGTTCTGACCTACCTGTGCTCAGGCAGGCCCGTCGTGGGGGTGATGCCCGAGGACAACTCCGTGGCGGTGGTCCTGCGTGAGAGTGGAGCGGGGTTGGTCGTCGACCCGCGCGAACGGGGTCGAATCGGAGCGACGGTTGCGTCGCTGCTTGCAGACGACGCACTCCGTGAGCGTCTCGGCTGCGCAGGGCGCCGTTACGCCGAAGCCGAGTTCTCCCCGGAGGGGGCCGCCGACCGTTTCGAAGACGTGATCAGACCCCTGCTCTCTTCCGTGCCTTCCGTGCCTTCCGTGCCGTAGGTCCGCACCGAGACAGCATGAGCCAACGAAGCTCGCACGTCTGCCGCGAAATTCCTCCAGGTGAATCTCTCTGCGTGCCTCCTGGCTGCGGCGAGGTCCTCTGCCGCCAAGACCCCTGCCTTCTCGACCGCCTTGCCAAGTGCTTCGGGAGTCTCGCCGTCCATCACCGACGCGTGCCCGGCCGTGACCTCGAGCAACGCCGGTTCGGCACTGATCACCAACGGGATACCGAGTCTCATCGCCTCGACAGCCGGCAGACCGAAACCCTCGAATTCCGACGGGAATACCACGAGACTCGAAGACGCAAACGTCTCTTGGAACGATTCGGTCGACAGCCACGGGAGAGCTGTAACGAGCTCCTCCAGGCCCAGGTCACGAATTCTCTGTTCGATCCGCGGACGGTCCTCGTCTGAGAGGCCGACGAGTCTCAGTGGAAGCGGAGTTCGGCCGCCGGACCGCATGATTCCCCAAGACTCGAGAACGAGGTCCACGTTCTTGTTGTTGAAGTGCCCAAAGGCCAGCGCGTACTCGTCGCTCGACTCACGCACAGGCCAGGCGTCGACGTGATCGGCCCCAAGATGAGCCACCCGCGTTCGTGACCTCTCAGCACGCCGGTGAGCTTTCAGCAGGTCCTGCCTGGTGCGTTCGGAGATGCAGATCATGGCATCGGCCTGGCTGAAGCCGACGCGATAGCTCAACTTGCGTAAGAGGAGGGCCTTTTTGCCGAACTGTTCCGGACGCAGCTTGTAGCGCATGTCGTACACGACGATGGCCCGCGGGCACGGGAGCGGCGTGACGGTGGTAGCGGGCAGGACACCCAGCAGGATCTCGGCGTTCAGGATTCTGCACAGTCGAGGGACCTTGACGGACTGTGCGTACAGCCGGCTCAGGAAAGCCAGGCGACCGAATTTGACCTCATGAACCACGACCGATTCGGGTATGGCGATTGCCGGGTCCGAGCGAATTACGAGGTGGACCTCGTCGCCGTTGTCGAGCTGCTCCCATCCGGCGAGAAGGTGTTCCAGAACGATGCTCAGGCTGTTGTCTCCACGGACGGGGAGACCATCGACGACGACGCGCATGACCTAGGACGGCAGCGGAGGACCCCGACGCACTACCGGGGTCGTCACGCTAAGCGCTAAGAGCTGTCTGCTGCTTGAGCTCACCGTAAATCCATGCGTAAGTCCGCTCGAGTCCGGCCTCCAAAGTGGTGGACGGCGCCCAACCGAGACGTTCACTGATGAGCGTGTTGTCGCTGTTGCGGCCCCTAACTCCCTGAGGCGCCTTCGTGTTGTACCGGCGCTCCACTTCCATTCCGGCGATGCTCGTGACAATGTCTACGAGCTCGTCGATCGAGACCAACTGGTCGCTCCCGATGTTCAGAGGTTCCCTCACATCGCTGGCCGTTAGACGGAGGGTGCCCTCCACACAATCGTCGATGTAGGTGAAACTCCGAGTTTGCTTCCCGTCGCCCCAGATCTCGATCTCGTGCTTCCCGGTTAGGGCTGCGGTTGCGACCTTCCGGCAGATCGCCGCTGGAGCCTTCTCCCTTCCACCGTCGTATGTGCCGAACGGCCCGTAGACGTTGTGATACCGGGCCACTCTCGTCTCGAGTCCGAAGTCCTCCTGGAAATGACGGCACATCCTCTCGCTGAAGAGCTTCTCCCACCCGTAACCGTCCTCGGGCATCGCGGGGTAGGCATCCGGCTCTCTCAGAGGCTCGACGACGGGCGAATCTTGTTTGCCGGCGGCGTAGACACAGGCCGACGACGAGTAGAAGAACCGCTGTACCCCCGCCTTGCGAGCTGCCTCGAGCATATGAGTGGAGATGAGCACGGACAGCATGCACAGCGCCTTGTTGTTCTCGATGAATCCCATCCCGCCCATATCGGCGGCCAAGTTGAACACCGTGTCGACACCTTCGCAGGCCGCCTGACACGCGGCGAAGTCCTGCAGGTCCGCGGTTCTGCTGTCGACGTCGTCGAACGGCTGGTGCCATTCGTCAAGAGGTGCCTTGTCGACGCCGCGCACGTATTCGACACCGCGATCTCGCAACGTCGACACCAGGTGGCCTCCGATGAAGCCGCCTGCGCCGGTCACAAGAACCCTTTTCATTGGAACCTCCCGAGGATGCGGTTGTTATCGCGAAGACCGAGCAACTCGAGGCCCAGCCTTCCGGATGTCTCAGTGGCCGGCTTCGGGGCCCGCCAGAGTCACCTGAAGTGTGTCGTCCGAGGGCGCAGTCGAGACCGGGGAGGGATGCACCACCGCGACGCCAGCGGAATGGCGCCCGCCACCGCCGTAGTGGTCCGAACCGTTACCACGGACGCCGGCTCTACGGCGGCTTTGCGAGGACTCCGAGACGGCCTGGACGATCAGGGCCACACCAACCCCGACGATCAGTCCACCGATGAGCGCCAACAGCGTGTACTCGACCGTCTTAGGGCTGGACGGTTTGGTGGGCAACGGCGCTGCAGTGATGAGCTGGCCGGACTCGATGCTCTGGTTCGACAGCAAGGCCGAGTAGGAGGCGAGCTGGTTCTCCAGGGTCGACTCCTCCACCTGGAGCGCTGACTGCACTGCTGCGAGCTCGGCTTCGACTCCCGGCTGGCTCGCGTTGACTCCACTCACCTCTTGGGTGACCGAGCCGATTGCCGTCTGGATCGATGCCAAACGTTGCTGGAGGGCGGCTACGCCCTTCGAGAGCGCCGATGATGTCATTTGACGCTCGAATTGGAGGTACGAGGTTACATACGCGTTCGCTGCGCGCTGTGCGAGCTTCGGGTCGGTAGAAGTCGCCGAGACCTCGACGACGTCGGTCAGACCAATTTGGGTGGCACTGACGCTGGGTGAGCTGCCGATCTCCTTGGCAACCATGTTGGCCACCGTCGAGCTCTCGATGACCTGGATGTTCGTCGGAACGTCGACAACCCCCGTATTCGCGGCCGGGGCGTTCGCCTGGAGAAGAGTCGCCGGAAGCGCCGGGCTTATGAGGAGCTTCGCCGTCGCCTGGTAAGTCTTGGTTGTCGCGAGGCAGTAGAGCAGGACGCCGATGACCGCGACGCCCGTCACCGATACGATCAGCCACCGCCGCGCCCAGAGGATCCGGGAGTACTCGAGCAGGCCTGCTTGCTCAGTCCGCTGTTCCATGTACGTCAAACCTCTGTTTTGATAGCCGGGCCCCCACAACCTTCGACGTCTATCGCCGACAGGGATCCGTAACGGTCAGGGTGTCGGTAACCGTTCCTTGCTGCAAGAATCGAGGAGGACCATTCCCGATCGTCCCGGGACGTCTGCATGCCACATGTCCCGCTGCCCCGATCCGAATGCCGGGTCGGCCCCCATCGGCCCTGAAGAGCAGCTCGGTTAGGCGCTCCACGTCGTGGGAACGACAGGACCCAAGGCACCTTGCGGTCTCTGCACGGTGGACCGGCGGATGCGTGATACCCCTCGAATTAGAGGTCAAGCCGTCCGGGGGGGTTCCCCTGCGGGCCGACCTCCAGCGAGGAACGGCGAGCGTCGATCAAACGCCGCAAGGGCGAGGAGTTCAAGTCGGTTCCCTTGACCGTGGACCGCACCTACGTTCATGGACCGCACGAGGCTCGACACCTCCGTGTTCCCCTGTTCCCACGAATGGGTTGGAAGGAGACAGACGATGATCGTTGCCGGACTGGCCACGGCGGGTGCGATCGGTTCCAATTGATCGGAGTGACGACCAGCACGACCAGCACCTCAGCGGTGAACCCGTGAGCTTCTCGCGCCTCGTCTCCCGTTCGCGATATTGGACGAGCAGGATATTGGAGCACCCCGCGAATCGTGGCGCGAGGGCTGCCGCCCTGTTCCGTGCGGCCGGCTGGCACTGGCGAACCCGAGGTGGCAAACAGGTCGAAGCCGTCGTCACCGTGGATGGCCGCACCAGTGTGGTCGTGCACCCTGGGCAGTTCAGCGCAGTTTGGACTCTCTACGACGGGGTCCACGAGTGGGAGGAGCTCCAGTTCTGCTTCGGCTACCTCCGGCCGGGCGACCACTTCGTAGACGTCGGAGCCAATGTGGGAGTCTTCAGCGCACTCGTCGGCACTCGGGTTCCCGGTGTGCGGATCACCTCGATCGAGCCATACCCACCGATCGTTGCCGACCTGAGACAGAACCTTGCGCTCAACGGCATGGACGTAACGTTGCTCGACTGCGCCGTCGGTGCCGAATCTGGCACGGCAACCTTCGAGGTACTCCCGCGGGACGTCCTGAACCGGATGGCCCCGGCCGGTTCCGCCGATACGTCGGCCCCTACGATCGCCGTTCCAGTGAAGACGCTCGACGCGCTGGTAGGTGGCGACTCACCGGCACTAGTGAAGATCGACGTCGAAGGATTCGAGCTGAACGTGCTACGCGGTGCACGACAACTCCTTTCCGGCGAGAGCTCACCGGTTCTTCTGTTCGAGCATTGTGGGCACGGCGCCGCCTTCGGGATCACACCTCGTGATATTCGCACATTCCTCGCGGAACTCGGCTACCGCATCTACCTTCTGGACGGACATCTCACCCCCTGGGACTCAGACGACTTGCCAACCACGCCCAACGTCGTCTCTGCACGCGACATCGAGGCCGTACGCCGGCGACTGCGCGAACCAACAGCCGCCGTGGCTCGGCCACCAGTGAAGGTGAAGGTGCGATACAGGTCTTCACGTGAGCGCGCGAAGACCCGCGCTGGACCGTCACCGACATCCATCCCTCGGTCGGCGCTAGACCGGTCTTGACGACAGTGCCTGACCAACCTCCGATCGGATGGGACGAGCTGTTCCAGGATCGCATGCTGGCCCTCGACAGTGGACACGTCTTCATGGTCACTGCGCAAGCACTGGCAGCTCGCTCCTCGCTGATCGCGGAAGTCGGCTGTGGGCGCGGAGCGCGCATCGATCCACAGCGCAGGGACCAAGCGTGGGAGGACCTGCGCGGGCCGGGACGTCGCGTCGTGGGCATCGACATCGATCCAGCCGGCAAAGAGAACCCTTTCATCGACGAGTTCCGAGTGATTGGCGACGACGGCCACTGGCCCCTCGAGGACGCGTCCGTCGATCTCGCAGTGAGCGACTTCGTCCTCGAACACGTCACCGAGCCCGAAGCGTTCGTGAACGAGCTGACGCGGGTCCTGCGTCCTGGAGGAGTGTTCGTTGCCCGCACCATCAGCCGGGGCTCGCTTCTTTCGCTGGCTGCTCGTCTCGTGCCCAATCGCTCTCACGCCCGGATCCTTCGCGTCCTACAACCCGGGCGCCTGGAGTGCGACGTGTTCCCTACCGCCTATCGGATGAACACCCGGCGTGACCTCGCCGAGCTGCTCGACAAAGACTTCGAGTGGGCGGCCGCTTCTCGAACCGGGCTCGAGCAGTACCTGCTGCGGTGGCCGAGGCTCGCCAAGACCGTCGACTCGATCGAGCGCCGCCTCCCCCGCTCCACGCATATGGCCCTAGTGGTCTGCGCCCGCCGTCGCCCGTAGCGGAGGGAGGCCTACTTTCGCGGCGCGGCCGCGCGTGGTCTGGACGCTGCGGAGCCACCGCCAGCACCGCGACACGGTCTCCCCCGGGACGTCGAGAGCCCATCTCGGCCATGGCCCTTCGGACATCACATACTTCGAGCCCACGAGGAGCCGCAGCCTCCGCCGAGGGAGGTCGGTGAGCGCGAACCGTAGATGGAAAGCGGCATCGTCGTCGCAGTGGAGAGGCCACGTCTCCTCGAAGAGACAGGCGATGGCATCGGCTTGCCATCCGCGACGGGGAGGCGAGAACAGCTCCTCGGGGGCCGACACCCCGACTCGCCGGGCCATTGCCAAGGCTGCCGAGACCACGGTGGTGCAGCGCCCTTCTACGGCGAGACGGTGCACCGCCTCCCAGTCCACCTGCTTCCCGACCTCGACGCAGCTCCCTACTACGACCCCGAGATCCGCGATCCAGATGATCCGCGAGAAGCTGTGGAACGGCTTCCCGGCGTGTTGGGCCAACGAGACGAGCTCTTCTGCAGGTGGCAGGGCGAACGCGGGGGTCCCGAGGATGTCGACGGCCATCCTTCGGGACCAGTAGGCCTCTCCGTCGACTGCCGTGAGTTGCTTGTAGCGCGTTTCGAAGCCGAAGTGGAGCTCCACTGCCAGTTTCGGGACCTCCGAATGGGTGAGGACGGAGTCGTACCGATCGAGCGCGGGTGGGCGGACGACCTCCCAGCCGACCTTCCTGAGCACACGCACCGCGGCGTCGTGCTGTGCCTTCGGAAGAAGGAGGTCGATGTCCACCATGGACCGCAGGCCCGGCTCGGGATAACGGGACGCCAACCACGGACCTTTCAGCACCACTGGCTCCAGTCCCGCATCGGTGAGGGGAACTACTGCGAAGGAAAGGGCTCTTGGGAGCAGCAACATCGCCTCGAGGCGCCCCAGTTCGGCGAGTGACTCGATCTGCCGTCCGTAGTCCCCCAAGGCATCGGTGGCCCGAGCGCGCACGAGGACCCTCCACAAGAGGCCGGCGATGCCGTGATCGGCAGCCGCCCGAGCCAGCACCGCTGGGTCCGGACCCCTCGACAGAGCAGCGCGGACGACGTCGACGTCCGGCTCTATGCGACACGCCTCCCACATGAGCTCGGCGCTCGCGTGCTTGGTCACGTCGGGTGCTTCGTCAGCCATTGGTTTCAGGTTTACTACGGCGAGAACCTGCTGCCTCGAAACATCCATCAGGTGACGAAACGGCCGCCAGGACGCTGGGCTGCCGCTTCGATCGTGAGTTGTAACCCTCTGGTACGTTTCACCTCCTGCGAAGGAGTAGCAGCAACGTGAGCAACTCGATTTCCAGGGATTCGCTTTGAAGACGCGCCGCGCTTACTGCACCATTCTCTCGACGAACTACCTACCGAAGGCTCTTGCGCTCGCGGAGAGTCTCCGGCGCCATGAAGCAGGCGCGTCCCTCAGGATCTTGTTCATCGATATCGAGAGCGAGGACGCGCTTCCCGATCTCGACGGCGTGAAGTGCCTGAGCACCGCCTCATTGGGCGTGCCCCGCCGATCCGTGTTCCAACTTGCGATGTCCTACGAATTGGTGGAGCTGGCGACTGCAGTGAAGCCGCTGTTGCTGAAGGCGCTTCTCGAGGAGAACGACCAGGTGGTGTACCTGGACCCGGACACCTACGTGACTTCGCCGATGGCAGAGCTCTCACCCGCATTGGAGACGGCTCCGGGCGGCATCCTTCTCGCCCCGCACTTCCTCAAGCCCACGACGCCTCAGGCAGAGATCACGGAGGGCCATACGCTCCTGGTGGGTGTCTACAACCTCGGGTTCTGCGCTGTCGATCGCCGGGCACGCGCTTTCCTCGATTGGTGGTGGGACCATCTCAGCAACGAGTGCCTGTACGACCCGCTTTCGGGGCTGTTCTACGACCAGAAGTGGATGGATCTGGGAAGCGATCTGTTCCAGGCCGGCAGTCTTCGCCACTCGGGTTACAACGTCGGCGTGGCCAACCTTTCGGAGCGGCCGCTCGGCCACGATTCCGACGGTTACTACATCTTGTCGACAGGTGAGCGCCTGCGGTTGTTCCACTTCCACGCGTTTGATTCGAGCGCACCCGAGAAGCTCTCGGTCAGGTACAGGCACACCACGGAGAACGAGCTGCAAGACGACAACGTCGTGCTCCAACTCTGCAAGGAATACGCATCAGTCCTGTCCGGGTTCGAGGAGAGTCTTCCCGAAGCACCGCCATACCCTTATGCCGTCGACACCCGCGGCAGGCCCATCACGAGACAGCTCCGGCGCGCTTACCGAAGGGTGTCACAGTCCTCCGACACCCCACTGCCGTCGCCATTCGACCCTTCCGAAGCACGGGAGTACGAGAAGTGGCGGCGCCAGGCATGGCTTCCTATCGCACGAGGGTTGCTCGGCGAATCTGCCAAGTGCGTCCGCATCATCATCCCTGAGGAATACGACAAGGTGAAGAAGCGATTCCCTAGGCTCGCCGCCAAGCTGAACGATCGTTTCTCGAGTGGCACGGGCATGTGGGGCTAGCGGAAACCAGGCCGAGCTCCCTCACGGATGCTTCGTGGGCCGCCGGTGCGATGTGTTCCAGTGGCTCTAACCGCGAGGAAAATCCCTGCTCATCCCCGTCGGGCTGATCCCACGGGACGCAAGATTTGGCGGGAAGCCTCGTTATCACCCGTGCCGGTGCGGGGGGCGAAGTCGTCGCGCGACCAACGTGTCCGGCCGAACAGCCACGCGGGCAGCCAGGACGGGCAGCGAACCAGACATCCGATGAACTCCCTGAAGTCATGAGCTCCCTCACCGACGTCGTCCAAACCCGCAGTGCTCCCGTGACCCCGGCCGCCTCGAGGCGACTGACGATGCCGGCACAGCGCATGCTCGTCCTGACCATCATCGACCAGGGTGCGTCCAGCGTCTCCAACTTTGCCTTGGCGTTCCTCGTCGCCCACCACAGTGGTCCTCGAGCACTGGGGATCTTCGCCCTCGTGACGTCGACATACGTGATCACTCAGGGTGTCGTCCGCAGTTTTTCGAGCAACTGCCTGCTGACTCGTCCCGAGACAGACGACGCGGTCATGTCGCACTACGAACGGGGCGGCTACCTGACTGCGATGCTCCTCTCGACGCTGATGGCTATGGGGGTGCTCGCCGTGAGCCTGGCACTGGCAAGGGACTTCGCCCTTCCCTTCTTCATCTTCGGCTTGTCCTTCCCGCTCATGGCGTTGCAGGACTTCTCACGTTACATAGGCATCAGCCGCCACGACCCTGGGTATGCGATTCGCCTCGACGTGGCCTGGTTGGTGCTCTTCCTGGTGATCTACGCCTTCCTCCACCACAAGGGTTTGGTGTCGATGCCATGGCTGTTCGGCGCCTGGACAGTGAGCGGTGCGGCAGTCGGCCTCACGACCCTGCGGACACACCTGGCGAGGGGCCTTTCGCGTCGCGTGGGTTTCTGGCTGCGCAGTGAACGAGCCGTAGGGCTCCGATTCGCAGGCCAGTTCTTGGTCGCTTCGATCACCAACTACATCGTCTTCTACCTGCTCGTTCTCTTCGTGATATCGGTCGCAGCCGTGGGGACGATCAAGCTCGCTCTGCTGTCCGTCGGTCCAGTGACAGTCATGTCGACCGGGATTCAGTCCGCGCTCATCCCACTGGCGAGCAAGCGGTTCCGCCGCGACCGCCAAGGGGCTCTCCGACTCCTCTTCCTGGCAGGCTTCGGCATGGCGCTCGCTACAGCCTCGTGGGCGGCGCTCATGTACTTTGCACCCGTTCACCTGCTCAGGGGTTACTTGGGACCGACTTGGCCCTTGGCGCGACAGCTCATTCCGCTTGGCGGCCTCTCGGTCACCTTGATGGCCGTTGCAGGTGCAGGAAACTGCGGACTCCAAGCCCTCCGGGCAGCGAAGCAGACCCTGCGGATAGCGCTCGCGTTCATACCGATCGCCCTTGGGTTCCCGATCGCCGGAGCCGCGATCTCGGGCGCTCACGGTTACGTCGTGGCCGCGTCGGCGGCAGCAGCGATCTACGTCGTGGCGGTATGGGCCGTCCTGCTTCGGGTCTCACGCATATCGCATTTCGGTGAAGCGTCGGACTCCCCCACTGCAGAGCCGCTGACCGTGGAGGTAGCAGCGGCCGCGTCTTGAGTAGAGACCCTCCGGGGAGCTCTCGTCCTTGCCCGATCGGAGCCCACAATCCCAGCTCGTAGGCACGACCCTGTCCTCGCAAGGTCGTCGCATCGCGACCGTTTCCAATCGGGGGCCAAGCCTGGGCTTATGCCTTCGTAGCCCTCCGACGCATTGCCGGTACCAGGAGAAGGAGGGAGGATCTTGCCCGCTGTCGGCCACGAGGCTGGGCGCAACTGGAGCGCCTCAGGGCTGCCGGTCGCCAACGGCGACGGGCCCGCAAAGTTGGCTGGCACGCTTCGCCTAACTCGGCCGGACCTGCTCGTCAGGGTCGCTCTCTTCTTTCTCTACCTCGGCATGTTCTTCCTGCCGATGATTCAGATCAAGTTCACACACTCGCGGTCGGTGAGCGACGTCTTCTTCTCCCTGAGCGCCCTCCTCTTGGTCCTGAGCATCCGTCAGCCGCTCCGTGCGCCGAAGACGACTGCTTGGTTCTTCGGTGCCTTCCTCGTCACCGTTGGGGGCATGCTGTCCTCGGTCAATGCCAGCAGCACGCTCGGCAGCCTCCAGGTCGTGAGCAACGGAATATTCGTGCTCATCGTGTGGCAATGGAGTACTCGCCAGCTTCTCGACGTCCCCCTCCGAACGCAATCAGCGATGTCCGCGTATGCATTCGGGACCACCGTCTCGGCTGCTGTGGCGATCATCCAACAAGTGGGTCACACGAATCTGGGCTTCCACCCCGCCTCGGGAGCAACCACTCGAGCAGTAGGTCTTGCCCAGCAGCCCAACGTTGCAGGAGTGACCTTCGGGTTGGCCGTCGTCTTCCTCATCGGGCTCATATTCGCCAGAGGACTAGGCCGCTTCCAACATCGCCTCGTCTTCCTTCTGGTCCTCGGCCTGGCCCTCATGTTCACGGGAAGCGTCTCGGGAATGGCTTCCGTCCTCGTCGGAACCTTTCTCTTGTTGCTCCTGCGAGGCTTCGGCATTCGCAAGGTGCTGGTAGCTGCGATCGTGATCGTGGGTGTGTACCTGGGCGGGACACACCTCGAAGGCCACGGAAAGCAGAATCTCAACCCGTTTGCGCGCCTCGCGGCCACGACTGGCCAGAACACCGGCTACAACACAGTGGATACGCGGATCGCCACGATCAAGAACGCGTGGACCGGAATACAGAAGAGCCCGATCATCGGTCACGGCTTGGACGCAGAATCGTCCATCACTTACGTCGACCCGTACATTGCCGGCGGTACGCCCTACCCGACTCACGATTTCTTCCTGTTGCTTTGGTACGAGGGCGGGATCTTCCTCTTGCTCGGTGTAGGTATTGCGATGGCGTCGGCCTTGAGCCGGTTGTTGCGGAGGCCTCGGGACCCGACAAAGGACACCTTGCTGGCAGGCGTCGTCGTCCTCCTCATCTACGCTGTGCAGGCGCCGGAGTTGTTCGACCGCTGGCTTTGGCTTCCCTTCGTGCTGGCAATGACCTTGCGACCCAAGGTCTCCCCGGCACCTTCCGAACGGTTCCAGCTGGCCGCTAAGGGCAATCCGGTCCCCGGACCCAACTAGGCCCGTCCACCGGACCTAACCATTCGTCCAGGCCCTCACGTAGTCGACCTGGGTCGTGGCGGACAGCGGGGTCGGCGACGGCGCGAACGCATTCGTGTTGATCCCCAACGCCTGAGGCAGGTGGATGAAGAACGGCTGATCGAAGGGCTCTGGAGCCACTAGCGGCGAAGACGGGATCCAGTGATCGATCAGGCATGTCGTGCCGTTGAACATCATCTTGATCGTTGTGGGAGTCCACTCGACCATGTAGTCGTTGAATTGGTTCCGCTTCATGGGGCAACTGTCGTTGGTGACGACATTCGTATCGGTACTCTGATCGGTGGTACGCGAGTCGTAGTTGTAGTGGATGAAGGGAATGGCCAGCGTCGGATACTTGCTGTAGGTCTCGGCGATGTCGATCTCACCCGAGGCGGGCCAAGGCCCGTACTTCGTTTCGTCCTGAGGATAGAGCCAGAACGAAGACTGCAGCCCTTGCACCGCCGTAGCAGAGACCTTGGCGCGCACTTCGAAGAGTCCGTAGGCCTGAGAAAAGAGTCCGGTGGTGGAGACGTATCCGCTCGTGTAGCGGGTATAGAAGCTCCCCTGGGGGTCGGTGCAGCTGAATTCCCTGGTTTCTTTGCGTGCGACCAGGTTCAGATACCCATTTCGCACGAAGATGTTGTTGGGCGTGTTGACGAAACAGGCTGTCTTCCCCGATGTGTATCCGAACGAGGCCGTCGTGACCGCTGTCCATTGGCTCGCGTCCAAAGATGTGCCGCTGAACTCCGAATCAAACGTGCATGACCATGTCTGCCCGTCGAACGAACGTGTCTGCTGGTTTCCGCAGTTCCCTCCCGGCGACGCTGTCGCTGCCTTGGTCGAAGTCGCGGCAGCGGTTGTCGACTTTCCGGGAGAGAGCGAACCGTGAGCGTCCGCACCCGTCGATACAGATGCCACCAACCCCACGCACGACGCAGAAGCAGCCAACGTCACGACGCCCAGCCAAAAATGCTGTTTACGCACGCTTCGAGCTTCTCCCGCCTCGGTACTCCGCCGCCTCGATCTTCGGTGCCGCCACTGCTTCCCGGCTATGGACGGAATCGAACTCCGTCCACCTCAAATGCTACAGCCTTATACAAGCTGCAAGTGTGCTTAGGCCCTTCTTGAACAGCGGCGGCGATGACTGTCAGTACTCGGACGGCGGGTAGCCCAGCTTCTCGATCAGCCCGGGTACCACCTTCTCGACGGCGGCATAGTGCTCTGGCTTGAAGAGCTCCCGGAACCCCTGGCGATGGACCCTGTAGTGCGACTCCGAACCGGGTTTGCGATCTTCCAGATCCCGGCGCTGCAGTGCCTCGCGTGAGGTCTCGGCCAACACGGTGTCCATCTCGGACTGCGAGAGATGCACCCCGCAGTGCTCGAGCATGCCGGAAACTGCACCAGTGGGGTCGGCAGCGATGTCCTCCAGCCGCCAGGTAGCGACACTTTCATCGGTCTTTTCGACCCCGACCCATGTCTCCATATCGCGCAGGTGGCCCTCTCCGTAACGTAGGAGCCAGTGCATCGCCTCGTCGATCGATAGCCCGTCCAGCGCGGAGCGGATCTTTGGTGCATCGAGGGCGCGGACGGTTCGGTGCGTGAACGAGGAGAAGTATGCCGACACGACGATGTCGCGGGGATCTCGGAAGACGTAGACCATGCGGTGAGGGAGGGGCTTGGGCATCGCCCGGTACTGCTCGTAGGAGATGTACAGACCGGGCACGAACGTTCCGCCGGGAAAGCCGTGGAGCGGGCGCTGCCAGTAGTCCAGCTGTGGAAGCGTGAACAGCCCTGTATGCGAACGGACGACGGGGTGGTCGAAGACTGCCTTGGCCCACTGGCTCCCCGACTTCGGGCATGACCCGGCGAAGATGTTTGCCACCGCCGGCATCTTCCCCCGCGCTTGTAACACCTGCGCACGGCCGCGAGCCGCGAAGTGTGCCCCGTACTTGACAGCGTTGCGGGCAGGTTCCCACTGCACGACGCGGGTCACCGTGGCGCGCACCCGCCCCGCTTCATCGGTTACCTGTGCCATTGTCATCGCGCTCCCGCGGCTGATCTGCTCCTCTATCCCTTCCTGCGCCAGTAGGCGCCGAAGCCGTCGATGTCGACGATCTCCTCGTCGATCCCGTTGGCCTTGCGATAGTCGACGATGGCTTGGCCGGCCTGAGACTGGTGGCTCCCGAAGTCGTCGACGATGCAGTAGCCCCCCGGCGAGAGCTTGGGATAGAGGGCCTCGATCGCCTGCCAGGTCGACTCGTACATGTCGCCATCGAGGCGCATGACCGAGAGCGCCTCGATAGGCGCCTTGGGCAAAGTGTCCTTGAACCAACCGACGAGGAACTTGACCCGGTCGTCGAGCACCCCGTAGCGCTCGAAGTTGTGGCGCACCTGGTCAGCTCCGACGCTGAGCCCGCTGCGCGTGTGCAGGTCGTCTCCGGTGTCGGCCGGGTACAAGGCGGCATTGGGAGGGGGTAGTCCCTGGAACGAGTCGGCCACCCAGACGACGCGGCTGGTGTCGCCACGCGCCAGCAAGTTCGCCTTCATGAAGATGCAGGCCCCGCCGCGCCAGACGCCGGCCTCGATCAGGTCGCCGGGAATGTCGTCGTCGAGCACGCTCTGGATACAGTGCTGGATGTTCTCCATACGCCGCAGGCCGATCATCGACTCGGCCCGCGTCGGCCAGTCCCGTCCGACCTCTCGCAACTTGGGGTCATAGGGCTTCTTGTAGACGATCTCGACCTTCAACCTTGAGGCCACCTGGGCCGCCAGGTTCCCGGCGCGGCGCTTCAGCGAGGTCGAGCCTGCGGTGCGCACACCACCCAGGATGCTGTCGTTGTCCTCGGCAAGCGCACCGGTCAGGCTTCGCTTGAGCAAATCGAGGTAGAGGCGTGTGACTTCGGTGGTCTGCTCGAGAGGCACGGGGCACAGAGTAGCAACCGCCCTCGTGGGCTCCCGAAATCGGACCCCAAACTCAGATCGTGTAGCGGCGCGCTTCAGCGTCCCCGCGATGAAATACGCGTAGGTCGGGCAGTTCCCGCACCGCCTCCGCGGGGTTGCCGCGATAGAACGTCTGTTCCTTGGTCAGCTTGGTCGTGACCACGGAGCCGGCCGAGACGATGCAGCGCGCAGGCACCCGCGTTCCGCTCAGGAGGATGCACCCGGACATGACGCCGCTCCGCTCCCCGATCTCAACGGGGCCCGTGGTCTGCACGTCCCGCGCCAAGTTGAGGCTGTGGGTCAAGATCTGGCAGCGGTAGCCCACCAGCCCGGCGTGGTCACCGATCTCGACGCGATCGGTGCAATCGATCTCGTGGCCCACGGTCACCTTGGCCCACTCCCCGAGGATGAGACACGGTTGGTGCTCCGAGGAATCGAGCACCTGCCGGGCGACGGGATGTGCCTGGATGAAATTCCGGGTGGCGATGCTCGCGCCCTTCGCAAGCCGCAGTTCCTCGAGGCCCCTGATCACGTTGAACGACCCGATGTTCGACTCCGGTCCCATCGACACGTGCCGAACAAGGAGGAGACTGCGCCCGATGTGCGCCGTCGGGTCGATGTCCCATCCCAACACCAACCGTCCCACTTGGGCACGCAGTGACGGTGGGAGCACCAGCATCACGAAGGCCCAGAGCCGGCGCACGCCTAGCCCTTCTTGCGCCAGAGGGCGCCGTGGCAGTCGACGTCGACGATCTCCTCGTCGATCCAAAGGGCGTCGTCGGTTGCCTGCTCGACGCGCACGGGCCGAAGAGTAGCATCCGCCTTCCTGGGCTCCTGAGTGCTCCCGACGGCCTTTCATCGGTGGTAGCCCGGCCCTGAAATCGGCCCTGGGATACCCTTATGCCCTGGTCACGGGTTCAGAGAGTACGGAGGAGCCTCCACAAAATGCCCCGATGACCCGCAAGCCTCACCCCGTTTCTCCGTTGGTTGATTGGGAGCAACAACGCCGCCCAGAGCGGCCCCGAACCCGATGAACCTTCTTTCATTCGCCGATATCGAAAGGACCCGACTCCGGTGGGCACAGACCAGGAAAAGGCACAAGCTGTCATCAGTGAGTTCCTTCAGCGAATCGAGAAAGGTGTCGGCGGATGGACCGACGAGACCGGCCTGTGGGGAGAGGGGCTCGGCCTCGACTCTCTCGAGGCGGCAGAGCTCTCAGCCATGCTCGAGGACGAGTTCGGGTCCGATCCCTTCTCTGCAGGTGGCGAATTGCCCGAGACGGTCGGCAACGTCATTGCCTTCTACGCCACCGTCTCGACCTAGATGATCCATCTGTTGGAAGCGGCGGCCGCCTCGTCACCCGACCAGGAGGCAGTCGTCACGTCAGAGAGCTCCGCAACCTACGGCGAGCTCCTCGACGGGTCGCGGCGCGTCGCCACCGCGTTGCGCAGGCGAGGTATCACCCGGTTCGCAGTCGTCGAGCCCGATGCCGGCTTGGTCCTCCGATTGCTCGCGGGAGCTGCTCTCGCCGGCGCTGAGCCCTGCCAGTACCAACCCGACACGGACGGGACCGAGTTCGTCGACCACGCCAGTGTGCTCGACCACAAGTTCGTCGTGACCCGCCGTGATGATCTCAGCGGTGCATTCGACTTCATTCACCCCGACGAGCTCACCGCCGAGTCGGGCGACAACACTGTCGTGCCGGAGGACGACAGCGCCCAGCCCCTTCTCATTCGCACCACGGGAACTACTGGTCAGCCCAAAGCAGCGCGCCACGATTGGCGGGTCCTGGGGAAGACCGTGGCCAACGTCCGCCCGAAGCCGGATCACCGCTGGCTCCTCGCCTACGGCCCGCAGCAGTTCGCCGGCATTCAGGTGCTACTGCACGTCGTAGCGAGCCGGGCCACCCTCGTCGCGCCCTTCCCGCGCCAACCCAAGAACGGCTTGGAGGCTCTGCTCACCCAACGAGTCAACTGCGTGAGCGCGACTCCTACGTTCTGGCGCTTCCTCCTGGCCGAGGCCAGGAGCCGCAAGACCACCTTCCCGCCCCTCGAACAGATCACCCTCGGTGGCGAGGCCAGTCCGGCCGACCTCCTCGAAGAGATCCGCGCCATCTTCGGCGACGCCAAGGTGTCGCAGGTCTACGCGTCGACGGAGTTCGGGTCCATTACGTCGGTCAGCGACTGCAAGCCCGGAATCGCTGTCGACTCGCTCTACAGCGAGTCGAATCCCGCGTCCAACGTGCGCGTCGACGACGGTGAGCTGTGGGTCCGGGCAGGTGCCGGGATGCTCGGCTACGTGGGCGAATCGTCCCGCGCCGAGTCTGCAGGGGCCTCTGAGCCCGTAGGGTCCGCTGGGGGTGAATGGCGGCGCACCGGCGACCTCGTCGAGATAGTCGGTGACCGTGTGATGTTCAGGGGACGCAAGTCCGAGGTCATCAACGTCGGCGGTGTCAAAGTGCACCCACTTCCGGTGGAGGACCGGATAACCGGCCTCGAGTCCGTGGCAATGGCTCGGGTCTTCGGTCGCCCCAGCAAGCTGACGGGAGCGATTGTCGCGGTCGAGATCGTGCCGGTGGGCGGCATAGCCGGAGCCCACATCGAAGGCATCCGCTCGGAGGTCAAGGCGGCAGTGGCGGACCTGCCCCGGGCCTGGCACCCGCGCAGCGTCACCTTCGTCGACACAATCGAGACCCGGGGCGGGAAGACGATCAGGGGGATGCAGGACTGATGGCCGACGAAATACGCGTTGCACTCGTCACCGGAGGCAGCAAGGGCCTCGGCGCTGGACTGGTCGAGGCCTATCTGGCCGCCGGCTACTGCGTGGAAACGTGTTCGCGCTCGTCGACCGACACGGTGCGCGCCTGGGAGGACGATCCCCAACTGAAGGAGCGCTTTCACTTCGCCACGGCGGACGTCTCGCGTCCCGACGACGCTGAACGGTTCGTGAAGGATGCAGCGAAGCGGTGGGGCCGCATAGACGTGTTGGTGAACAACGCCGGAGTGGCGCGCGAAGGGGTCATCGGCTTGTTCGGGAACGAAGCTCTCGACCAGGTTGTCGACCTCAACTTGAAGGGCACCGTCTACGTCACGCGCGCGGCCAGCCGGGTGATGCTACGACAGCGCTCCGGCGCCATCGTCAATATCTCCTCGGTAATCGGCCTCTCGGGATACCGAGGTCTTTCCGTTTACGGCGCCACAAAGGCGGCGCTCGACGGCTTCACCCGAGCCCTCGCCCGAGAGCTCGGGTCGCGCGGCATCACCGTGAACAGCGTCGCCCCCGGCTACCTGCGCACCGAGATGAGCCACGGTCTCGAGGAGGATCAGCTTGGGCAGATCACGCGGCGAACACCGCTTGGACGCCTGGGCGAACCGAGCGACGTGGCCCGGGCCGTGCTCTTCCTGACCGACCCAGCGAACACGTACCTGACCGGCCAGGTCATCGTCGTCGACGGCGGGCTGACCTGCTGATCACGGGCCGCGGGTTACCGCGAATACCTGTTTAGACCGAGACCTCGTCCGGATCGCGTTCACGCCGGGCCCCAGTCCGCGCTGCGATCCCCGCCACGAGCCGTTCCGCCAGCGGCGGCGCCAGCTTGGCGGTGTCTGTCGCAACATTCAGCACCAGCTCACCGCGATAGGTACTGGCAGTGACAAAGGCAAGCTGGTTCGGCCCCGGGCACATCGTGGCCGTCAGGCGACGCACCCAGGGTGGGTCTTGAGCGTGGTCGAAGACGCCGAGGTTGCTCAACGTGATGTTCTGCGGCGTCGACGCCACCCAGCGGGCGAAGGATGCGAAGCCGGCGTCGGTCGGCTCGAAGCCTCCGATGCGGGCGATGCGGTAGAAGAGGTGGCTCTCGCCGCGCGCCACCTCGCGCGAGATCTGCTCGCCGATGGTGCGGGTGAGCGTTCCCCCCGTCTCTGCCGAGACGAGGTACGGGGTGCAGAGCATCCCGATGGCCACCATCATGTCGTCCTCCGGGAGCGGTGGTTCGACCCGCTGGCGCAGGTCGGTCGCCGCAGCCAGGCAGATCGTCCTCGCATCGCCGTCCTCGAAGAGCGCCGCGGTCGACTGCAGGAGCGCCGCAGCGATCTTCCCGGTGACGGTCCCGCCGGCCGCCCGGGTCTCGGCCACCAGCCGCCGCGCCGCCTCGGGGTCGAGCACGAGCACGTCGTCACGCGGGATCTGAGCCGTGACCTCGCGCGCGTGGAACGGCAGGGCGCTCGGCTCCGGCTGTCCCTGGCGCTCGGCCCGGATCTGCGACAAGACGTCGACGACAGCACGCGGCGGGCGCAGTTCTGCAGGGAGCCGATCGTGCAGCGGTGTCGGCACCGAGCCGGGCACGACCTCGAGGGCCGCATCGCCGGCGTCCACCAGCCGGCAGAGCTGCTGGAGCAGGCGGCTCGCCGCGCTGCCATCGACCATCGCGTGGTGCACGACGACCACGACCACCGAGCGGTCCCGCCCCTCGATGGGAAGGTACACACATCGTGCCAAGGGGCTCGGCGCGGGGTCGAACGCCGACGCCATCATCTGTTCGACCGGGATCGCCTCGTCCTCACGCAGCGGCGCCTCCGTCAGGGGGATCTCCCCCTGCCCCTCGGTGAAGACAAGCTCCGAGCCGACCACCTCGATACGCGCTCGCAGCAGTGGGTGGCGGCGCTGGAGCGCCGCCAACGCCCGGCCGAGATCCTCGGCGGGGATCCGGCGGTCCAGCTCCGCGATCAGGACGGCGTTCACGCTCGTGAAATGACCGAGTAGCCAGAAGTACCGCTCTGCCGGATCGAGCACGCGCATCACCCGCTGGCCATCCACCATCGGCGCGGAGGATACTGCAGGGCTCGATCCGTTCCTCGACGGATCATCGGCACGAAGGGAATAACCCACGGCCATCCCTACCTACCGTCCGTCTTTCGACCCTTCGGTCCTACGTAGCAAGGGACTCGTCTTGCCATACGCGTACGTACTGGACCTCAGTGGTGGCCGGAAGAGGCGTGGTGGCCGGATCGTAGTTGTTGCCGCGGACGCCGAGGGCCTGCGTGAGATTCATGAAGAACGGCACGTCGAAAGGTTCATTCCCCGACTGCGGAGGCATCGCCTCCCAGTGATCGATTAGACACGTCTGACCATTGATGATCACGTGCAAAGTCCCGGGTGTCCACTCCAGCACGTAGTCGTTGAATTGGCCGGGGATGATGGGGCAGTTGTCGTTGGTCACGACATTCGTGTCGGTCGCGGCAGTGGTCGGCCCATGCATGTAATGGATGTACGGAATTGCTACCGACGGGAGATCGCTGAAGATCTCGGCGAAGTCGATCTCTCCGTGGTAGCCATGAGGAAGAAGCCTGTTGAGGCTTTCCGGGTAGAGCCAGAGTGACGACTGCAGTCCTGCGGTCCTGGCAGTCGGGACTTTGGCGCTCACCTCGAAGCGGCCGTAGGCCTGGCTGAAGCGTTGATAGGTGCTGAGATAGCCGCTCGTCTCTTGGGTGACGAAAGACCCTTCAGGATCCTGGCACTTGAACGCCGAGTCCTCCTTTCGCGCTGTAAGGCTGAGGTAGCCGTTGCCCACGGAGATGTTGTTGGGGCTGTCGACGAAGCACGCGGTCGAACCTGAGGTGAAACCAGACTTAGCGGTGGTGATCGCCTGCCACTGGGCCGGGTCATAGCTGGTGCCGGTGAACTCGGAGTCGAAGGTGCACGTCCAATTGACGCCGTCGCTCTCCAGCTTGGGTTGGCCCCCACAACTACCACCCGCACTTTGTGTAGACGTAGTGACCTGATTGCTTGCCTCGGGGCTCCGGTTGGATGCCGTTGCATCTACCTGTGAGTTCGGCGGTGTGTTAGCCGGGGTCGAGGAGGCCTGAGATCCTGGCGCAGGAGGCTGTGATTCCGCTCCCGGACCTTCGCCTCTGACCGCAAGCGAGGAATGGTGATGGAGCTTGGAACCTTGGCTGCTGTTGCATGTCACAAAGATCCCCAAGCCTCCGAGGGCAGCGGCGGTACCAGCCGCGAGAACAGCGCGCGCGCGTCGCGTGCTCAAGGTTGGTGACTGCATGTTGTAACAACGGCGGTGGCAAGGAGGCCTTGTGCAATCCCTTCGAACGGCGTTCGAAACCCTACGGAGCAGCGCCTTTGTAGATGCTCAGCTCCAGGCCCGGACGTAGTCGACCTGGGTGGTCGCCGGCACCGGGGTCACATTGGGATCGAAAGCATTCGTGCCGATCCCCAGCGCTTGAGTCAGAGCGATCACGAACGGCTGGTCGAACGGCTGGGGCTTGACCAGGGGCGACGCTGGGTCCCAGTTGTCGGTTAGGCAGGTTTGGCCGTTGTAGTAGATCGTTATCGAAGACGGAGTCCATTGGACGTCGTAAGTGTTGAATTGGGAGATGTCGATGGTGCAGTCGTGTGCGGTGACGTTCGGGTCGGTGCTCGCTGAGTTGTAGTGGATGTAGGGGACGTCGAGGTTCGAATACTGGCTGTAGAACTCGGCGAAGTCGATCTCACCCGATCCGGGCCACGCCCCATACTTGGTGGCATTCTGCGGCCAGAGCCATAGAGTCTCCTGCAGTCCTTTGGCTGTGACCGCGGGAAGCTTCGCACGGACCTCGAACAGTCCATAGGTCTGGTTGAACAAGCCATAGGTGGAGACCATGCCGCTCGTGTACTGGGTGGTGAAGTTGCCATAGGGATCGACGCACGTAAACGGGGATGCTTCCTTACGAACGGTCAGGTTCAGCGTGCCGTCCGAGACAGAGACGTTGTTGGGGCTGTCCACGTAGCACGCCGGGTAAGTGGTCGGCCCTGTGACATAACCACTGGTGGCTGTCCGTTGCACCACCCACTTCCTGGTGTCGAGCTGGGTCCCGTTGAACTCGTCGTCGAAGGTGCAGCTCCACGTCCCGCCGCTGATCTTGGCGATATTGGCCCCACCTCCGCACGAGGTTTGCGCGCCGGGAGCGGTCGTCGTGGTGGTCGTGGAGGTCGTGGTCGTGCTGGTGGTCGTAGAGGACGTGGGTTGATGCCTCGTCGACCAGGGAAGGACGGAATTCGTCGACAGCGCTCCCGAGTGGATCCTGAAGGCCGCTGTGCTGGAGACGCCGGCGGCTCCTCCCGCGGCGGAAGGCGAAGACGCGGTCGAGGCACCGGAAAGCTCGAGCGCCACCATGCACAGGGCTGTCAACGAAACGGACCAGGTCAGAGCGCGGGCGCGGCCGCTCCACGAGGGGCGCCGGGGGGTTAGTTGCATATAGTGAAGTTCGGCAGATCGCAGAACCCGCTTGAGGCGAAATCGCCTAGATCTTGTTCGTTTTCGGGCGCGTCGAGACCCCCGACCCCGACGTAGGCGACATCGGGCCAGTCCCGGGTTCGTACAGGGAATATGAGCCCGCAACGAACGCCTAATAAATAGAGCCTCCAGGATCATCCCTGCCGTGCTCGACGCCGCGTCGGTGACGCTATAACTGCCGGACGTCGATCGTCGAAGAACCCGCCGGGCCTTCGCTGCGGAGGCCGTTGCGGGGTGATCGAGCTGGATCGAAGGTGCCTTCGCGGCCCCGACCAGGGGGCCGGAGGCGCCGTGACCCGGTCGGCCAACCTGTATGCAAGTCGCTCGTAGTTGACTCGCCACCCGCGAAAGTCCGGCCACGCTTCTTCTGCAGTCCTTTCCACCGCGAACCCGACGTCTTCGAGCATCGATACGGCTTGCACGAACTCCTCGTAGGTCAGCTGAATGGGTCCTTCGGGGCTCGGATCAGGATCCACTTCCCACCCCAATGTGGTGGCGATTCGCTGCAGAGCGGTGAATCCCATCCGCAGGCACAGGCGCGCTTGCGAGGAGGCGGTGCTCGGCGCCAGGGCCAGGTGCATCGCTGCTGCGTCGAGAACCGCGAGCAGCCCGACGAGCCACGAGAACCAGGGCTCAGGAGAGCGAAACAGGAGCAGGACTGGGTACGTCGTGTGGCTTTCGGCAATGTCTGCCGCACACTGCTCCCACGCCGCATAGAAGTCCGGTAGGGCATCGGTGATCCCGACGAGTTCGTGCCGGGCGAGGACCTCTGGTCCCCAGGCCGGAATCCCGGCCCGGCTCTCGAGCATCGCCACCAACACCTCCCGCCGATTGAACGCGCCGTAGAGAGCGGGCAGATACGCGATCTGTAGTGCGACCACGATGGCCCAAATAGTACCAGCCGTGATGTCGACGCTTCTCAGCTGGGTTCCCCCTACGTGAACCGACCCGAGGGTGAACAACGACACCGTGCTCTGGACGAGAGCATTGGCGAAGTCGTGGGTCGTGCCCTCGAGCATCAGAGCGAATCCGAGGATGAGGCACCCCGCCCAGAACATGAGCTGAGCTACGAGCGCAACTGGGGCAACGGGAGCCAGTAAAGCGTCTTTCGTCTCGTAGTCGGTGACGAAGCGGGTCAAAGCCAGGAACGCCAGCCGCACCGCCCTGTTGACCACGAGGGACAGTCGTTCGAAGCCCTTGGGCCGCCTGGGAAGCACCATCGTGAACAGGACGCTCGCACCGGCGAGGAGCGCGACGACGACTCCGAGCGCGAACAGGAACTGGTCCATCGCTACATCAGTGCGCAATCAGTGCGTCGGTGAGACCATCGATCCCTGCGAGTCTGTCCGCCATCTCGCCGCTCAGCTGATGACGAGCCGATAGGGCGCCGGGAGCCAGGTAACTCACCTTCGTCTGCGAATCGTCGTCCCACACCAGGACCTTGAGTGGCAAATCCAACGCCGCAAGGGGAAATGCCACCATCACCGGTGTTCCCGCGACCGGGCTTCCGAAGATGACGACCTTCGTGTCTCGTAGCTCGAGTCCGCTGTCTCGAGCCTCACCGCTGTGGTCTATGACGGCAAACAGCTTCATTCCGTTGGCGACGACCATCTCGGAGAGGCGTTCAACGGTCTCGTTCACCGAGCGAGGGCTGATCTTGGTCACCACCCCTGGAGACCTGAGGTGCCCGAATTCGCCCACGGGCTCATTATCCACGATCCGCGAGCACTTTGGGGGTGCCGCACCGCGGCGCGATCGCAGGAGTCACCACCCCTTTTCACAGGGCACCAGTGCGCGCACCGTTCAGTTCGGCAAGGATTGCACCCATGCTCGACCATTTCTCGATTCAGTGCGCCGACTCTGCAGTCAGTGCTGCCTTCTACGACGCCGTGCTGGCTCCGCTCGGCGCTGGCCGAGTGATGGAATTCGGACAGGTGATCGGCTACGGCCCCGCGTCCAAGCCCGAGTTCTGGATCGGCCCTCAGTCGACCGGGGAGGGCTTTCGAGAGTGCCACATCGCGTTCGGTGCGCCTGATCGCGCCGCCGTGCGTGCCTTTTTCGAAGCAGCGATCCAAGCGGGAGCGAGCACTCTCCACGAACCCCGGTTGTGGTCGGAGTACCACGCCAACTACTACGGAGCTTTCGTCCGTGACCCTGACGGCAACAATGTCGAGGCGGTTTGTCACTTGCCGGAGTGAGCATCGCGGTTCCGATTGGGTGTGGTGGACTTCCGTTCGCCACAGCCGACCTGGTGTGATCAGGCAGATTCCAAGTTCTTGGCCCGGAACAGGATCCGATGTAAGGCTGCCGCCACTGCGCCGCCGACGACCGGAGCCACGATGAATAGCCAGACTTGGCGCAGCGCGGTGCCACCTACGACCAGCGCCGGCCCGAGGCTGCGCGCTGGGTTCACCGAAGTCCCGGTGATGGGAATGCCGATGAGGTGCACCACGGTGAGGGTCAAACCGATGACCATGCCCGCGGTCGCGGCGTTCGCTCCCTTGCTCGTGACGCCCAAGATGACAAAGACGAACAGGGCTGTGAGCATGGCCTCCGCGAGAAACGCTCCTCCGCCCCCGATGTGAATGTGGCTCGCCGCTCCCCAACCGTCGGCTCCCAAGCCTGTCGTCTTGCGGTTGTAGAGCGGAGTGGTGCTGAACATCGCCCATAACAGCAAGGCACCGAGGATTCCGCCCGCGAACTGGGCGATCCAGTACCCCACCGCCTCGGTTATTCCGATGCGGCCGCTCAGCAGAGCGCCGACGGTGACGGCCGGATTGACGTGGCAACCTGAAATCGGTCCGAGCACGTAGGCCAATGCGAGGAGCACCAGCCCGAAGGCAAGGGCGGTGGCCACCACCCCCGCCGCAAAGCTGCTTCCGGTGACGCCGAAGCCGAAGCAAAGTGTCGCCACGCCGACAGCGAAAAAAACGAGAAAGAAAGTGCCAAGCAGCTCTGCTGCAAGCTTTCGAGCCACGTCAATCCCCTTTCGAAGCCTCGCGATTGGACGCTACTCCGGTAAGTCTCTTGGGGTGAGGACCAGATCCCTCACTCGAGGCAGCCACCGGCTCAGCCGAACACCCATTGTCGGCGGCCTTGCGCATTCAGCAGCCGACCGAATTGGAGTCCCGGGAAATGGGCCGCCGCGGCTGGAATGTCGGTGCCTTCGAGCTCCCGAGCCAAGGCTTCGCGCGAACGACGGGCGAGATCCTTGTCGACATCGCTGATGGACTCCCAGTCGTCGCTGAGCAACTCCGCGGGGCAATGCACGACATCCCCGAGCAGCATGGCGCGCTCGGTTCCGGAGGAGATCACGATGACGGTGCTGCCAGGTGTGTGGCCCGGTGCGCTACGGACGGACAAACCCGGGAGGATCGTCGTGTCCTCACCCCATGGTTCCAGCCGGTCGGCGACGGGCGGAAGCAGCTCCGATGCCGATCGGCCACCCATGAACGAGACAGCGAGGCTGTCGTCGAAGGGTTGCGGTCCCATGAAGAAGGTCCAATCGGCCTCGTGGCAACGGTACGTCGCATTCGGAAAGAGGCGAGTCTCCCCGTCTGTGGCCCATCCAAGGTGATCGAAGTGGAGGTGAGTGAGGACCACATCGGTCACGTCGGACGGGTCTACGCCCAGCGCGGAGAGGTTCTTCATGAACGAGCCGGTCCGTTCTGAATCAGAGTGCGGACCGATGCCCGTGTCGACGATTGCGAGCCGGTCGCCGCTTCGGACGAGGAAGCCGCCCATCTCGAAAGTGAGGAGGCCATCGTCGTCGAGGAACCGGCTGTGTTGCTCCCAGTCCTGATCCGTCTTGTTGAACATGAACGAAGGTGGCGCCAACAGACTTCCGTCAGAGACGCCCTGGATGGTGATCTCCCCGACCTGCATCTCCGTCAGGCTACCGAATCCGACGACCTATCAGAGAGAGGGAAGTTGTCACGGAAACGGCACCTGTCCGAACAGAGGAAAGCTACACAGGGTTGCGTGTAGGCGGCAGGACTTTGAGCGATGTCCACCGTGCACACCGCCGCCAGCACCGCATACTGTGACCCAAGTGATCGTCACCTTCACGCCAGCCCGCCGAAAGCCGCGAGGGAGCGGATGACAACTGCTGTTACGACGATTGAGATACCTCGGACGACCGAAGATGAGGGTCCAGGTCGGCTCCCTACGACACTCGCATCGGCTCAAGCCGCAATCACTCAACGCCGCGAAAACTGATCGGGTCGGTCCAATCCCTGACCGCACGAACACCGCACGTTGCGGGCGGGTCATCTCGCGGAATGGTCGGGTCGAGGCGTAAGCTGATGATGGCCGGATGAGGGGGTGCACCATGAACACGTGGTGGCAGGAAAGACCGGTTCGGATGGCTGGCCTCGCCTTTGGTGGGAGCCTGTTGGTTTCGGCTTGGCGAGCTGCCAAGGGCTCTCGACCACCGTGACGTCGGTGACCGGTACCTACGAGCCGTACAACCCTTCCTTGGGAAATCAGGGCCTGCCAGCGGAGCAGGTGGACTTCACAGTTGCCGGTTACACCAGAGGTGACATCGTCTGCTCCATTGAGGTCTTCGACAACTCGGGGCGACGAGCCGGAAGTACCGTCGCCACCATCAACCCTGCAGCCGGCAGTGGCGGGACGGGTCTGCCCCCAAATCGGTTGACTCGTTGCTTGTCCAGCTCTAAGCGACATTCTCAGCGCTGTAGATCGTCTCATATTCGATCGGCGTGAGCTTCCCAAGGGCTCGCTGACGACGCCGGCGG
>Ga0116219_10000959_pt1 | contig 28398 bp, 32 predicted proteins | sample Sb_taG_4_FD_91019 | JGI IMG/M metagenome (GOLD analysis project Ga0116219, IMG submission 91019) | Peat soil microbial communities from Weissenstadt, Germany - Sb_50d_6_BS metaG | ecosystem: Environmental > Terrestrial > Soil > Wetlands > Peat | place: Germany: Weissenstadt | collected 2010-09-21 | reverse complement strand
GCAGCATGGAGAGCGGCTGGCCCAGCATGGCGGCCTCGGCCTCTATCCCACCGACGCCCCAGCCGAGCACCCCGAGGCCGTTGACCATGGTGGTGTGCGAGTCCGTGCCCACGAGCGTGTCGCAGAAGGCACGCCCGTCGTCGGTGGCGAAGACCAGCCTCGACAGGTACTCGAGGTTCACCTGGTGGCAGATGCCCATGCCCGGCGGCACGGCGCGGAAACCGCGGAACGCGCCTTGGGCCCAGCGGAGCAGCTGGTAGCGCTCCATGTTGCGCTGGTACTCAATGGAGACGTTGCGGTCGTAGGCTGACGCATCGCCCGACCGCTCGACGATGACCGAGTGGTCGATGACGAGCTCGACGGGGACGAGCGGGTTGACCTGCGAGGCGTTACCGCCGAGGCGCGCCAGCGCATCGCGCATGGCGGCCAGGTCGACGACCCCGGGCACCCCGGTGAAGTCCTGCATCAGGACCCGTTCCGGGGTCAGGGCGATCTCGTGGGCCGCGTCGCCGGCGCCCTGCCCGTGGCCCTCGGGGTTGGCCCCCCAGGCGGCGACCGCCACGATGTCGTCGGCCGAGACGTGGGGGCTGTCCTCGTGGCGGAGCAGGTTCTCGAGGATCACCTTGATGGAGTAGGGGAGGCGCTCAATTTCGTGACGCTCGGCGAGCGACGGGGCCTTGATGTTGAAGATCTCGTAGGTGCGCCCGCCGACGGCCAGGTCTGTCCTGGCGCCGAAGGTGTCGGGGTGCGCTGCAGTCGGGGAGTCCGTGCTCATCCACCCATTCTGCCGTGGGGCTGTCGGGAACGCCCAACGGGCTCCCAGCCCGCCTCCGCGCGGCGCTCCGAGAGCCCTGATCGGTGAGGGCTCCGGCCCGACGGCCTCACACCCTCGTTGACAGGCCGATTCGTAACACCTTCGTAACCGCACCCGCGCACTCGGCACGGCGCCAGCGTGCACAATCGAGGCAGTGCGAGGACGCGAAGGCGCGAGGGGAGCCGTCGGGTGTGGTGGCACGCGCCGCCGCCGACGTCCGCGGCTGGCGTCACTCGTCCCGTCCGTTGCCACCGTCGCGTTCGCCGGCCTGCTCGTGCCGGGCCTGCTGGCCGCCGGCGTCGCCGCGACGCGAGCAACGGCGGCGGGCGCGGCACAGGTGGCGCACGTCTACAACGATGCCGGGATGATCGGCTTCGGCAGCGTGAACCTGGACCCGTCACTGCTCCAGCCGCTGAACTCCCCCGTTTTCTCCGGCGCCGCCACCTCCGACGGGGGCGGCTACCTGCTCGCCAGCGCCGACGGCGGGGTGTTCGCGTTCGGCGACGCCACGTTCGAGGGCTCTGCCGGCGACCTGCCGCTGAACGGCCCCATCGTGGCCATGGCGACCACCTCTGACAGCAAGGGGTACTGGCTCGGCGCGCTCGACGGTGGCGTCTTCGCGTACGGCGACGCCGGTTTCTACGGCTCCATGGGGTCCACGCACCTCAACCAGCCGATCGTCGGCATGGCCTCCACGCCTGACGGCAAGGGGTACTGGCTCGTGGCTGCCGACGGAGGCATCTTCGACTTCGGCGACGCCGGCTTCTACGGGAGCACGGGCAGCATCGCGCTCAACGCACCCATCGTCGGCATGGCGCCGACGCGCGACGGCAAGGGGTACTGGCTCGTCGCGGCCGACGGCGGCGTCTTCGACTACGGCGACGCCGACTTCTACGGCTCGGCGGGTGCGGCGAACCTGCCGGACCCCGTGGTGGGCATGGTCGCCTCACCCGACGGCGGGGGCTACCTGATCGCCACCGTCAACGGGGTCGTGCTGCCCTATGGCGACGCGCAGGCCTTCGGGGGGCTCACGCTGGACCCGACGGCGACCCAGATCTCGGCCATCATCGGCAACAACCAGGGGACGGGATACTGGCTGCTGGATCCGCAGGCCTGGCAGTACAGCTTCACGACCCCCACGCCCGAGCCCGAGTTCCCCGGGTCGGCCACCATCGCCGCCGCCGTGGCTTCACAGATACAGCCCGACCCCAGCGTGTCGCAGGGGGCCTGGTGCAACCCCTACGGCCCGTGCGAGCAGTGGTGCGCGCTGTTCGCCACCTGGGCCTGGGAGCAGGCCGGCATCCCCATCCCCCGCTACGGCTTCACGGGGGACATCTGGAGCTGGGCCGCCACCTACGGCGTCGACCTCCCGCCGACCGCCACCCCGGCGGTGGGCGACGCTGTCCTCTACGGCACCGGCCCCCAGAGCGTCTACTCCTCGGTGCACGTCGGGATCGTGACCCAGGTCTGGCCGGACGGCTCCATCATGACGGTGGGGGGTGACTCGGGCCCCGGCCGCGACGGCTACCTGTCGGTGGCGCTCGACGGGCCGTTCCTGCCGGCCGACTCGAGCTCGTACAACGGCGTGCCGATCTATGCCTTCGCGCAGCCGTAGGGACGCTCGATCCCCGGTCGGAGTCACCTCTCCTGAGTTTCGACTGAGCGGCATCGCACCGTGCGCGAAAGCGTTGTCGTGTCGAACACGGCTCACATGCGAGCGCAACAGGACTGTCGTCGTCGCCATCGAACCCCCATTGAATTAGGCCGCGATTGGGCTTATGTTGCAAAGCAGGGTTCTTCGCCGGGGGTGATGATGGAATTCGTCCAGATCATCGAGTTGGAGACCACGAGACCGGACCAGATTGAGGCGTTGGTTGGCGAGTGGCGAGCGAAGTCTGCTGGGACGCGGACCGCACTGCGAGGAACCTTCACCCGCGACAGGGACCGGCCGAACACGTACGTCCAGATCGTGGAGTTCCCCTCCTACGAGGCGGCCATGGCCAATTCGGAGCTCCCCGAGACCGCCGCGCTTTCGCAGAAGATCGCCGAGTTGTGCGACGGGCCAATCACCTTTCGCAACCTTGACGTGCGGAGTGTCGAGGAGATGTGACGAAGAGCCCTACCACTGAAAGGAGGGTCAGATGGGCCGGAAGGTTGCCGATTGCCGGGACTTCCCGAGTGAGAGCGGCTGCACGCTGACCATTTCGGGCGAAGAGGACGAAGTCGTCCTCGCAGCCACGCAGCACGCCGTCTCCGTGCACGGGCACGAGGACACCGACGAGGTCCGGACCTGGCTGCGTCAGAACCTGAAGGATGAGGTCACCGCATAACCACAACGAGAGGAGAGCCCATGCCAGGATTGACTCGCAAGAGCCTCGACAAGCCGGACGAGGTTCGGCCCTTCGACGGCGCGACCGGACAGCTCGAGGTTGTCAACACGGAGGAGGGGGCCGTCGGTCGGGCGACTTTCCTCCCGGGGTGGAAGTGGTCCGAGCATGTGAAGCCCATCGCCAAGACCGACAGTTGCCTGGCGGCGCACACCGGGTACTTCGTTTCCGGCCGTATGAAGGTCGTGATGGACGACGGTGAGGAGATGGAGTACGGACCCGGCGACTTCGCTGTCATGAAGCCGGGACACGATGCCTGGGTCATCGGCGACGAGCCCTGCGTCGTCATCGACTGGCAGGGATATGCCGACTACGCCAAGCGCTGAGGGGAATTCGCGGCCGGGAGGTCTCCCGGGCTGACGCTGACCTCGACCGTCTCGCGGGAGACCCCACGGGACGGCGGCACCAATCGTCCAGGAGCGGATCTCGCGTAGGCTGCCGCCGGAGGTCCTTCACCGTGCCCGTCTACGAATTCCGCTGCTCGACCTGTCACGCCGTCTTCGACGAGCGCCGGCTCATGGCCGACGCCGACGCCCCGGCGAGCTGCCCCGACGGCCACGTGGGGGCCAAGAGGCTGCTCCCGGTCTTCGCGACCACGGGGCACGCAGCAGAGCCGGTGGGGGGCATGTGCGGCGCGCCGGTCGCGGGCGGGTGCGGCAGCAGCTGCGCCTGCTGCTGAGCGCACGACCATGACCCTCTCCTCCTGGGACGACTATCCGGTCCACCAGGCCGCTGAGTTCATTGCGCACCCGGCGACCAGTGACCGCAACTTCTACGACCGCTACTACTTCAACATGCACCCCTCCTCGGGTGAGTGGTTCGCCATCTTCGGCTACGGCCAGTACCCGAACCTCGGCGTGGTCGACGCCTTCGTCGACGTGCGCCACGGCGGATCGCAGCACGTCGTGCGCGCCTCCGCGCCCCTCGTCGATCGGGGCGACCTCGCCGTCGGTCCCTTCCGGATCGAGGTGCTCGAACCGCTGCGTCGCCTGCGGGTGGTGGTCGAGCCCACGGAGCACAGCGTGGCCATGGACGTCACCTGGGAGGGCCACATCCCCGCCATGGCCGAGCCGCGCCAGTACATGCGCTCCAAGGGCAAGGTCGTCTTCGACACCCAGCGGCTGGCCCAGACCGGTTGCTGGTCGGGCACGCTGTCCGTCGGCGGCACCGACATCGTGGTGACACCCGAGCACTGTTGGGGGACCCGCGACCGCTCCTGGGGCGTCCGTCCCGTGGGGGAGCCCGAGAGCGACGGCATTCGACAGGGCGAGCTGGTGCTCGCCGGCATGTGGAACTACTTCCCCATGCAGTTCGAGGACCACGCCATCATGTACATCTGCCACGAGCGCGACGACGGGGAGCGCCCGCTTGTGCAGGGGGAGCGGGTGTGGGTCGATCCCGGCCGCGAGGTGGAGGAGCTGGGCCGCTCGGAGCACGAGCATCACCTGATCCCGGGCACGCGGGTCATCGACCGCTCGGTGCTGCGGTTCCCCGACGCGGGACTGGAGATCACCTGCACACCGCTGCTGGCCAACTTCGTCTCCATCGGGACCGGCTACGGCATCGATGCCGACTGGCGCCACGGGATGTACCACGGCCCCGAGCCGCTGACCCAGGGGCTCGTGCTCTCCGTCGACGAGGTGCAGGGCATCGCCCAGTACGGCATCGTCGACCACGTCGCCGAGTTCTCCTACGACGGGCACGTGGGCTACGGCCTGCTCGAGCACGGCTTCTTCGGCCCCTACCGCCGCTACGGCCTGATGGACGGTGCCATGGGGGCACCGGCCGACTGACGCACTGACCCGCTGCGCCCTGGTTCTGCCCGCCGCCGGGCATGCGAGAATGCGGGATGCCCGACGCCTCCAGCGTCCTCGTGCAACGTCTCCAGGCCGCGTTCGACACCGTGGTTCCCGGCGCCGACCCCGTGCTGCGGGTGTCCGACCGCGCCGACTTCCAGGCGAACGGCGCCCTCGCCCTGGCCAAGCAGGTGGGACGGCCGCCGCGACAGGTCGCAGAGGAGGTCGTGGCGGCGGCCTCCCTGGACGACATCTGCTCGGAGGTCGAGGTCAGCGGCCCCGGCTTCATCAACGTGACGTTGTCGGACGGGTTCATCGCCGGGCAGCTGTCCACCCTGTCCGCCGACCCGAGGCTGGGCGTGGCCGAAGTGGAGCGCCCGGAGACGATCGTCATCGACTACTCGGCCCCGAACGTGGCCAAGGAGATGCACGTCGGCCACCTGCGCAGCACGCTGATCGGCGACGCCCTGGCGCGCGTCCTCGGGTTCCTCGGCCACGACGTGCGGCGCGAGAACCACATCGGCGACTGGGGGACGCCGTTCGGCATGCTGATAGAGCACCTGATCGACGTCGGCGGTTCGGCGGACGCCGAGACCTTCAGCGTGCGGGACCTCAACGAGTTCTACGCGGCGGCGCGCCGACAGTTCGACACCGACCCCGCCTTTGCCGAGCGGACCCGGCGGCGCGTCGTGCTCCTGCAGGGCGGCGACGACGAGACGCTGCGGCTGTGGCGGATCTTCGTGGCGGAGTCGATGCGCCACGCGCGCGAGGTTTACGACGTCCTCGGGGTGCTGCTCACCGAGGAGGACATCGTGGGCGAGAGCTTCTACAACCCGCTGCTACCGGTCGTGGTCGAGGAGCTCGATGCCAAGGGCCTGCTCGTCGAGGACGACGGCGCGCTCTGCGTGTTCCCCGAGGGCTTCGAGAACCGCAACGGCGAGCCGCTGCCGCTCATCGTGCGCAAGTCCGACGGGGGCTACGGCTACCCGGCGACCGACCTGGCCTGCGTCCGCGACCGCACCGGCCGGATCGGCGCCACCGGGCTGATCTACGTCGTGGGCGCCGAGCAGTCGCTGCACCTGCGTCTCGTCTTCGCGGTGGCCGCCCTGGCCGGCTACCTGCCCGACGCCTCCGCCGCCGTCCACGTCGCGTTCGGCCTCGTGCTCGGGACCGACGGTAAGAAGCTGGCCAGCCGCAGCGGGGGCTCCGAGCGGCTCGTCGACCTCCTCTCGGAGGGGATCGAGCGGGCCGAGGCAGCGTTGAGGGAGCGCTCGAGCGACCTGTCCGCCGAGCGGCAGGCCGCTACCGCGCACGCCCTCGGTGTGGGTGCGGTCAAGTACGCCGATCTGTCCACCGAGCGCGTTCGCGATTACGTCTTCGACTGGGACCGGATGCTCGCCTTCGAGGGCGACACGGGGCCGTACCTGCAGTACGCGCACGCCCGCATCCGCTCCATCTTCCGGCGTGCCCAGGTGGCGCCACCGCCGCCTGGCTCACCGCCCCTGCTCGGCGAGCCCGCGGAGCGCGCGCTGGCCCTCCAGCTGCTCCGCTTCGCCGAGGGCGTGGAGGCCACCGCCGAGACCTACAGCCCCTCGAAGCTCTGCACCTACCTCTTCGACCTGGCCACCGTCTTCACCGGGTTCTACGAGGCCTGCCGGGTCCTGGTGGACGACGAGTCGGTGCGCTCGTCGCGCCTGGGGCTGTGCGACCTGACGGCCAGGGTCCTCGAGCAGGGGCTCTCGCTGCTCGGCATCGAGGCGCCCGAGCAGATGTGACCGGGGCCGGGCCGGCCCCTATCCTCTGCCGGGCACGTCGGGTGCCCGGGTCCCCACGGTGGCCCGCACCCCCACCCCACAAGGAGTCGCAGGGAACATGGATCTGAACGGCACGTCGGCAATCGTCACGGGCGGGGCGTCCGGGCTGGGCGAGGCCACCTCGCGCCTGTTGGCGGAGCGTGGCGTCCATGTGGTCGTCGCCGACCTCCAGGCGGACAAGGGAGAGCCGTTGGCCAAGGAGATCGGCGGCCTGTTCGTCCAGACCGACGTCACCAACACCGAGCAGGTCATCACGGCCGTCGAGGCCGCCACCGAGATGGCCCCCCTCAGGTCGCTGGTGAACTGCGCCGGCATCGGGTGGGCCACCCGTACCATCGGCAAGGACGGTGACTACGCGTCGGCCCACGACCTCGACCTGTACCGGAGGGTGATCGAGATCAATCTCATCGGCACCTTCAACTGCATCCGCCTCGCCGCCACCAAGATGAGCCTGAACGAGCCGGACGAGGACGGGGCCCGCGGCGCCATCGTGAACACAGCGTCCGTGGCGGCCGAGGACGGCCAGATCGGGCAGGCCGCCTACTCGTCGTCCAAGGGCGGGGTCGTCGGCATGACCCTCCCGGTCGCCCGCGACCTGGCCGTGGTCGGTATCCGGGTGAACACCATTCTGCCGGGGCTGATCGACACGCCGATCTACGGCGCCGGAGAGGGGTCGGAGGCCTTCAAGGGCAAGCTGGCCCAGGACGTGCTCTTCCCGCGCCGCCTGGGTCGCCCGACCGAGTTCGCCACGCTGGCGGTGGAGCTGCTGTCCAACTCCTACATGAACGCCGAGTCGATCCGCATCGACGCCGGCATCCGGATGCAGCCCAAGTAGCGGGACGCACCGCGATCCCGCACGGGGGAGGGACCCAGGATGATCGACCCGGAGCTGGCCTCGTTCGTCGAGTTGATGCCGGTGATCCAGCTGAGCGACCCGGTGGCGGCGCGCCAGGGGTTCGAGGACCTGCTCGTCGAGCTGCGCGTGGACCTGCCCGAGGCCGAGACGCTCCAGATCGACGACCGGCTCGTTCCGGGCTGGGAGGGCGACCCCGAGGTGCCGGTCCGCGTCTACCGGCCCCGATCGGCCGCGACGGCGGCGCCGGGCATCCTGCTCATCCACGGCGGCGGGTTCGTCGTGGGGAGCGTCGAGGCCGAGCACGCCGGTGCGGTCCTGATGGCCACCGACACCGGTGCCGTCGTGGTGTCGGTCGACTACCGCCTGGCTCCGGAGCACCCGTATCCGGCGGCCCTCCACGACTGCTACGCCGCGCTGGCGTACCTGCACGCCGAGGCTGCGCCGCTCGGCGTCGACCCCAGCCGGGTGGCCGTGGTCGGCACGAGCGCCGGTGGTGGCCTGGCCGCGGCGGCGGCTCTGCTGGCCCGTGACCTCTCCGGCCCGCCGCTCTGCTTCCAGATGCTCCACATCCCCGAGCTCGACGACCGCCTCGAGACGCCGTCCATGCGGGAGTTCGTGGACTCGCCGATCTGGAACCGCCCGCTGGCGGTGCAGAGCTGGCAGGCCTACCTGGGGGAGCTGTCCGGCTCGCCCGACGTCCCGGCGCACGCGGCGCCGGCGCGAGCCACAGACCTGAGCGGGTTGCCGCCGGCCTACGTCTCCACGGCAGAGAACGACCCGCTGCGCGACGAGGGGATCGCGTACGCGCTGGGGCTCATGCGGGCCGGCGTGTCTGTTGAGCTGCACCAGTTCCCCGGCACCTTCCACGGCTCGGCGCTGGTCAGCACCGCCGCCGTGTCCCGGCGCGCCCAGGGCGAGGCCGCGCTCGTGCTCCGACGGGCGCTCGGGGTCGAGGTGCACTGAGCCCCGACGGCCACGGCCGGCACGCTCAGTGCGCGCCGCCCAGCATGAGCACGCCCACCGCGGCGGCAATGGCCAGCGGCGCGCTGGCCAGCCCGAGCAGGCTTGCCTTCTTGACGTCGGGCCGGCCTCCCGCCGACCTGGCCGCCCGGAGCCAGAGCACCCAGGCCAGGGACCCGGTGACGAACATGTTGGGGCCGATGTTCAGGCCGACCAGCAGCTCGAAGGGATGGGGCGGCTGGCGCGCTGCGAGCAGCGACGCCGCCGGCAGGTTGTTCACCAGCACGCTGGTGACGGCGGCCGCGAAGGCGGTTCCCCAGGCGTTCAGGTGCGAGAGCAGGGTCGCGGGGCCGGACCACGACCGGCCGAGCGTTCCCAGCGCCACCGCCAACCCGAAGAGCCCGACGAGCACGGGCAGCCCGAGGATGCGGACCGCGGACCGGGCCGACGTCGTGCTGTCACGGCGCAGCGACCTGATCAGCACCGCCGCGACGCCCACCACCGCCACCGGTATCGCCGGAGAGCGGAGCCCGACGACCAGCACCGTGACGGCGGCCACGGCCACGACCCCGACACCGAGCACCGGGCGCACGTACTCGGTCGACGCGGTGATCGTGGGGCGCAGTTCACGGTGGTGGACGGCGCCGACGACGAGCGCGGTCACCACGGCGGCGGCCAGCGCGGCCAGTGCCATGTGCGCGAAGAACGCGCCACCCGACAGATGGAGGTGGCCGAGGACGATGAGGTTCGTGAGGTTCGACCCGGGGAGCATGAGCGAGCCCGCGTTCGAGAGCAGCAGGCAGGCGTAAATCAGCGGGGCCTCCCCTTCGCCCCGGCTCCGCGCGGCGTAGACGAGGACCGGGGTGAGGAAGGTCACCGACGTGTCGAGGTTGAGCAACGTCGTGACGGAGACGACGAGGACCACCGTCCCCCCGTACAGCGCCACACCGTTGGGGGAGAGCCGCGCCAGGGCGTGGCCGCCTGCGGCGAAGAGGCCGTCCTCGTGGGCGACGAGACCCACCAGGAGGAGCCCGGCGACGAGGACGAAGGGCGGCCAGTCCTGCGCGGCGGCGGCGCGGGCGCCGTGTGGCGCCGCCAGCACGGCCGCGAGGAGGGTGGCGATCCCCAGCGCGGCCAGGCCCCACTCGAAGGGCCGGGTGGGAGTGGGAACAAGGCGGGTCCCGGCGCCGATCCCGCTCATCGTTCCTCTCTGCCCTTCGGCGGCGGCCCGGAAACCGCGGTGTGGAGGCGCGTCAACGCCGGCACACCGGGCTCGTACGGGACGACTCCATGGCCGAGAAGCATCTCGGCGTCGACACGTACCCCGTGCGCAAGGAGGGCGAGGTGCGGATCTTTGTCACGGTGCGCACCGACCACATCGCGATGCAGGGGTGGGTCCGGTATCTTCGAGCCGTGACGTTCAAGGGATGGCCGGAGCGCGCGCTCGACTTCTACGACGGTCTCGAGGCCGACAACTCGAAGGCGTACTGGCTCGGCCACAAGGACGTCTACGAGCGGGACGTCAAGGCACCGATGGACGCACTGTTGGCGGAGCTGGCCCCCGAATTCGGCGAGGCGCGACTCTTCCGCCCGTACCGCGACACCCGCTTCAGCCACGACAAGTCCCCCTACAAGACGACCATCGCGGCCATGATCGGGGACGGGTACGTGCAGCTGTCGGCCAACGGCCTGATGGCGGGCGCCGGCATGTACCACCTGGCGCCTGACCAGCTCGAGCGCTATCGCGCCGCCGTGGGCATCGACGGCCCGGGCCGCCGCCTGCAGTCCATCGTCGACACGCTCCGGGCGGCGCGCCTCGAGGTCGCCGCGATGGAGACCCTCAAGACCGCGCCCAGGGGATACCCGAAAGATCACCCCCGGGTGGAGCTGCTCCGCCACAAGGGCCTGGTGGCCATGAAGGCGTGGCCCGTCGCGTCGTGGCTCCGGACGGCCGGGGCGAAGAAGCGGGTCGTGGATGTCTTCCACGCCTCGGCGCCGCTGCTGGCCTGGCTCCATGCGCATGTCGGACCGGCGGAGCACGCCGACGTCGGTGGTCCGGGACAGCCGGGCCGGGGCCGGACGCGGCAGCAGCCGTAACCGTGGCCGGCTCGCGCGCGTCGTGGCCTCGGGCTACGCCGTGTAGCAGGTCATCGACAGCGACCCGTAGGCGTACCCGTCGATGAGCACCTCGGGCCGGCGCCGGCCGTCGGTGCCGGCCACCCCAGCGAAGTAGAGGAGCGGGATGAAGTGGTCGGGGGTCGGGACGGCGAGCGGGTAGTCGGGGTGCTCCGTGAGCTTCAGCACGTCGCCGGGGGAGTCGACGACGACGCTGCGGGCCGCCTCATCGAAGCGCTGCGCCCAGTCGAAGCCGGCTTCTGGGTGCGCCCAGTCGAGCACGCCCAGGTTGTGCACGACGTTGCCGCTGGCCATGATCAGCACACCGCGGTCGCGCAGCGGCGCCAGTCGCGCCGCGATGTCGAGGTGGTAGTCGAGCGGCTCGAGCGCGTTGATGGCGAGCTGCACCACCGGGACGTCGGCGTCGGGGTAGACGTGGGCCAGGACCGACCAGGTGCCGTGATCGATGCCCCAGCTGTCGTGGTCCAGCCCCACCCAGCGCGGGTCGACGACCTCGGCCACCTCGGCGGCCACGTCGGGTGCGCCCGGGCAGGGATACTCGTAAGCGAAGAGCCGGTCGGGAAAGCCGAAGAAGTCGTGGATGGTGCGCGGCGCGGCCATGGCCGTGACGGCGGTGGCGTTGGTGTACCAGTGGGCCGAGATGGCGAGGACCGCACGTGGCCGGGGGAGCGTGGCGCCGAGCGCGACCCACGCCTCGGTGTAGCGGTTGTGCTCCAGGGCGTTCATGGGGCTCCCGTGTCCGACGAAGACGGCGGGAAGCATCGCGTCGCTCACCAACTCACCCTACTGAGCGCCCGGTCGACCGCTCGCCCGCGTGGTGAAGTCGAGGAGGATCCCCGTCGCGTCGAGATGCGCCGCCACGCGCCCCACGAAGCGGGCCGGGAGGTACTGCGCCCCCCCGGGCCACGTGTGGCCCCCGCCGACGATCCGGTAGAGCTCTGACGACGGCGCGGCTCCGTCGGGGCCCGCCCAGCTCAGCCGCTCGACCCCGATGTCGCCGGGCGGGCCCGCCACCGGTGCGGTGCGCGGGATGGCGCGGGAGCCGTCGGGCAGCGGCGGGCACCAGTCGGCGGCCACGGCCTCAATGGGGGCGGTGACGCCCCGCCCCGCCAGCGTGGGGCTCCGGTCTGCCCGGCGTTCGACCAGCCGCCCGAGCGGGCCGATGGGGCCGCCCCCGTAGGGGACCAGGGGGTCGGCTGTGCCGTGGAAGGCGAGGAACCTCGTCTCGTGGACGGGCGCCGGCACCGGGCGCGCCTGGCGGGACGACACGGTCGCGCTCGAGGCGACGAGCACGACACCGGCCAGGTCCAGCAGCCCGTTGCGGGCCAGATGCTCCGCCAGGAAGCCGCCGTTCGACATGCCGGCTGCGTAGACCCGCGTGCCGTCGTTCACCCCCGTCTGGCAGAGGTGCTCCACGAGGGCCTGCATGAAGGCGACGTCGTCGATGCGCTCCCGCCGGGCGAGACGCGGCGCGCCGCGGCGGTCGTTCCACACGTGCATGAAGCCGTCCGGGAAGGCCACCGCACACCTGGCTTCCGGCCCGCGCTGCGCGAGCCCGGTCAGGGCGGCCATCCCGAGCCCGGTGCCACCGGCCCCGTGGAGCGCGAGGATGAGGGGGGCGTCCGGTCCGGGCCCGGGAACGACGCTGAACGTGCGCGGCTGACCGTTGACCGAAACGGACTGGAGTGGGAGGTCCGGGAGCACGAGCCCGGCCCGCGCCATCATGCGCCGCCGTACGACATCGCGCACGGGCCTCGGGCGGCCCGGGGACCCGGTCATCCCGGCACACTACGGGTGAGACCATGGCGGCGTCGAGGTCCATCGTCCGACATCCGCAGTCTCAGGCGGCGGCTGGGCGTACCTCCGTGGCCTCGTCGGCGCTGCTGAGCGCCCTCCACAGCGCCCAGTAGCTCTTGTAGGTGATGGCGTCGGTGATGTACCCCGCCCGCTCGAGCTCGGCGTGGTACGCGGGCAGGTTGCGCCAGGGCACACCCATGTCGACATGGTGGGCCAGGTGCCAGCCTGTGTTGTACGGCACGATCCAGAAGCGCGCGAGCAACGACTGGCGCACGTTGTGCGTCGTGGCCCGGCGGTCGGGGCTGCGCTCCATGCCTCCGTGCTCCGCGATGGAGCGCAGCCGGTTGATCACGCGCCACTCGGTCATCCAGGGCAGCCACCACAGCAGCGGGTAGATCCACCAGCGACCGGTGGCGGTCCACATCGCCGCCCACAACAAGGCCTGCACACCGAAGATCGAGAGGCCGATGGGGCGAAACGGCTTGGTGCGCGTGTTCTTCACGAGTGGCACGAAGTTCTTCCACCCGCTGATCCCCACCGCGTCGCGGAAGAGCCGGCGGTACAGCGCCCGGCGTGTGCAGGGGTAGGGCGCGTAGAACGCGATGTCGGGCTCGTCCGGGCCGAACTCGTCCTTGTGGTGGGCGAAGTGCACCCGGCGGTAGAGCTGGACCGGTGTGAACACGGGGTAGGCCACCACCCACTTGCCGATCCAGTCGTTCCACCGCTTGTTGGTGAAGAGGAGCTTGTGCGCCGCCTCGTGCATAAGGATGGCGAAGCGGGCGTACATCGGCCCCATGAGCACGAAAGCGAGCAGATAGCTCCACCACTGGTCTATCCAGACCGCGCCGCCGATGATCAGCGCCACCCAGAACCAGACCGCGATCACCGAGATCGCGTTACGCACGTTGTCGATGCGGCGCAGCCCGGCGCGCAGCTCGGGGACCGCCATGCCGTTGGGCAGCAGGCGCTTGCTCGGGAGGACGTCCGGCCGGTCGGCGACGTCGGGCACCATGGTGCTCGTCATGGGGACATATTACGATAATTCGTCAAGTGTCGCAACTGAGTAATACCCCGGTTCCCCCCGGGCCGCCAGCCCCGCTGACCGCTCGCTCCGTGCTGGCGAGCGCGCTGCTCGGCATGGACCCGCCTGAGCTGCCCGTGGCCCAGCTCGTGCGGCTGACCGCGCTGTTCGGCATCAGCGAGAACCGGGCCCGGGTGGCGCTGAGCCGGATGGTCGCCACGGGCGAGGCCACCTCGGACGGTTCTGGGCGGTACCGCCTGGCCGGGCATCTCGCGGCGCGCCAGTCGCGCCAGTCGGCCAGCCGCTCGGGCACGATGGCGCCCTACGACGGCCGGTGGTGGCTGGCCGTGGTGACGACGACCGGCAGCACGGCCGAAATCCGCGCTGCCCGCCGGCGGGCGCTGGCCTATGCCCGGCTGGCGGAGCTGCGCGAGGGGGTCTGGATGCGGCCGGACAACGTCGCCGTCCTGCTGCCCGACTCCCTGGACGCGGACGTCGAGCTCATGACGGCGCGACCGGCGGAGGCGCGGGGCCTGGCCGCGCGGCTGTGGGACCTGCCGGCGTGGTCGGACCGCGCCCACAGCCTGCTCCGGGACCTCGGCTCCCTTTCACCGGACGGACCCGAGGCGCTGGCGCCGGGGTTCGAGCTGTCGGCGGCCGTCCTGCGGCACCTGCAGGCGGACCCGCTGCTGCCGGCCGAGCTCCTGCCCGACGACTGGCCCGGTGCCGGTCTGCGGGCGACCTACGACGAGTGGGACGTGCGGTACCGCACGACGCTGCGCCAGTGGAGCCGGGCCAGCTGACCGGGACGTCGCGACGTGAGCGGCGCTCAGTGCAGCAGTTGGAGTGTGTTGCTCCCGTCGTCGACGAAGAGAACCCCGTGGCCGTTCGGCGCGACCGTCAAGCCGAAGAGGTCACCGGCTGCGTCGGCCGGGTCGAACTGCACGGCGGGGAATTGGAACCCCGAGGGCGTGACCTCGACCCCGTTGCCGTTGCCACTGTTCACGGTCAGCAGGTCACCGTTGGGCGCCAGGGTGAGACCCAGCGGGCCCATCAGTTGGTTTCCCACGGTCAGCGTCATCCCCCCGCCGGTGGTCGGGAAGAAGCGGAAAGCGGCGAACGGAATGGCGGCGATCCGGCTGTGCACGGTGTCTGCGACGTACAGGGTGCCGTTGGGCCCTAATGCCACGCCGGTCGGCCCGATGACGAGGGCAGCGGGGTCGAGCTCCTCGGCGAATCCGGTCCCGATCGTCCTCGAGGCGACGAGCACGGGCGCCCTTCCCCCCGGCATCACCACGCTAAGACGGAGCACGGTGCCCTGGTTCACGGGTGTGTCGTCGGGCGCACCCGCCAAGCCGTTGAGCACGTTGGTCACGAACAGGTCAGCGAAGCCGCCGAACTGGGCCACGGTCATGTCCCAGGGCCCGTTGATGCCGGCCCCGGCCCAGGTCTCGACCGGCATCCCGTGGCTGTTGAGCACAATCAGGCAGCCCGCCTCGGGCGTGCCGGTCCCGGCATCGGTGACAGGGAGGCTTCCGACCACGACGTAGCCGTCGTTCAGCACCGCCAGTGCGGTGGTGAGTCCGACGCCCCCGGGGCAGGCCCCGGGCAGGCCGGCGGCGCTCAGTTGGGCGAACTGGCTGACCTGCCCCCCAGGTGAGATCTCCACAATGGTGGTCCCCGTGCCCTGGAGGTTGGAGCTCGCGTTGAAGTTGCTCACGAGCGTGTCGCCACGCACGAGGGCGCCCGTGCTGAACGGGACGTTGGCGATGCCGTAGGGATTGATGTCGCCGTTGGCGGGGATGGTCGAGGCGACCCTCGTCACGGTGGACAGATGCGACAGGTACGAGCTGGGTGCCGCACCGGCCGGAGCGCCGGCCGTAACCGATGCCAGCGAGACGACGCCGGCGGCGAAACCGATGGCGAGGAGGCGACGCTCACCGCGCGCCCATCCCCGTCGGCACCATGCGGCAATGGCCGAGGCGTGAGCTCGAACGGTCAGGGTGGGATGTCCGTGCATGGCGAATCGCCCTCCTTCGACTGCGCGCCCGTTGACGTTCAACGAACCGCCCCCTCCCGAGGCTTTACGGGTGAGCGGCCCGCGGGGATTGGAGGTTCGCCACTGTCGCAACTCGATGGAGGTCGACCTGGCTCTACGTGGTGGTCGATGCCGGCCGCGCCGAGAACGCGCTGGCCACGTTGTCTGTCGGGGACCTGGACGCCACTCTGGCCGAGCTCGCCGAGCGGGTCATCCGCCCGGCGTCGGTGGATCTCATCTCGGGGGCCGATCGCAAAGCGACGGTGCTCGACCCCGACGAGGCGCGCATCAAGCTGGGAAGGACCATGCCCACTCCGTTACGGTGAGGTCATGAGCACCGGTGCGATTATCGCTCTGGTCATCGCCATCGCCGCCGTGGTCGTCTTCCTGGTCGCGGTCGGCGGGTCGAAGTGGGGGCACAAGCGCGGCTACTCGGGGATGGGAGGGGACACCATCGCTCGGTGTAGCCAGGGTCACCTCTTCACGACGCTGTGGATCCCGGGCGCCTCGCTCAAGGCGGTCCGCCTCGGCTTCAAGCGCTATCAGCGCTGCCCGGTCTGCAAGAAGTGGCGGATCGTCGAGCCCGTCCCGGACTCTGAGCTGACCGACGAGGACCGGCTCGTGGCCGCCCAGCACCACGACACGAAGCTGCCCTGACAAGGGCCGCTCAGCGACTGTCGTGGCGGTGCGGCGTTGTTCTCAGAACTATCAACGGATCTGTGGATAGTTCCAGAAGACTTCCCCCCGTCCCCCGCCACCGCTCGCGCTCGCGCCGTGGCGCTACACAGCGTGTGACTGGTTGATCCAGGTCTCGTACATCTCGGCGTAGTGGCCGCCGAGCGCGACGAGCTCGGCGTGCGACCCCACCTCGAGCAGGCGGCCGTCGCCCACGACCACGATGCGGTCGGCCCGCATGGCGGTCGACAGCCGGTGGGCGATCAGGACCGCCGTGCGTCCCTCCAGCAGCACGTCCAGCGCGGCCTCCACCATGGTCTCGGACTTGAGGTCGAGGTTCGAGGTCGCCTCGTCCAGCACGAGCACCCGCGGCTCGGCCATGAAGGCCCGCCCCAGAGCGATGAGCTGGCGCTCGCCCGACGAGAGCGACTGGCCGCGCTCGTGGACCGGGGTGTCGAGGCCGTAGGGGAGACGATGCACGAGCTCGCCCAGGCCGACCTGGTGCACGGCGTTCCACACTTCGTCATCGGGCGCGCCCGGCCGGGCGAACGCGATGTTGTCCCGGATCGTGCCGGCGAAGAGGAACGGCTCCTGTGGCACGACGCCCAGCTGGCTCCGCAGCGAGGCGAGTGTCACGTGCTTCAGGTCGTACCCGTCGATGAGCACCCGTCCCGCCGTGGGGTCGTAGAAGCGAGTGACCAGTTTGGCCATCGTCGACTTTCCGGCCCCGGTGGCACCCACGAAGGCCACCGTCTCCCCGGGCTCAATGGTCAGGTCGACGTCGTGCAGCACCGGCACCGCGGGGTCGTAACCGAACGAGACGTGGTCGAAGTGGATCTGCCCCCTGATCTGCGGCAGCTCCACCGCGTCGGGCGCCTCCAGGACGGACGGCTCGGTCTCGAGCAGGCCGCGCAGCTTGAACACCGACGCCCGGCCCTGCTGGAAGGTGTTGTATTGCTGCACCAGCAGCTGAATCGGGGAGAAGAACCGGTTCACGTAGAGGAAGAAGGCGGTCAACTGGCCCAGGTTGATCTCCTGGGGGTGGTGCAGGTACATGGTCCCGCCGATGCCCAGGATCAGCAACTGGCCGAAGACGCTGATGACCTGTGACCCCGGTCCGTAGACGCCGTTGATACGGCCCGTGTAGTTGTTGGCGTCCCGGTAGGCGCCGACGATGTCGCGGTGGGTCTCCACGTTGTAGCGCTGGCGGTTGTGCGCCGTCACGATGCGCACGCCCTGCAGGCTCTCGGAGAGGTCGGCCAGCACGAGCGCGATGCCGTCGCGCACCTTGTCGTAGCCGCGCTCGGAGGCTCGCTTGAACCAGATCGACATGATGACCAGGGGAGGCAGCACGGCGAAGACGGTGATGGCGGCCAGCTTCGCGTTGGTGGCGAAGAGGAAGACGGTGATCACCACCATGGTCAGCCCCTGAATGGCGAACTGGGCCAGCCCGTCCTGCAGCAACTGCTGCAGGTTCTCGATGTCGCTCGTCATGCGGCTCATGACGACGCCCGCCTTCTCCTCGGTGAAGAAGTCGAGCGAGAGCCGCTGCAAATGGCGGAACACCTTGATGCGCAGGTCGTTCATGACCCATGAGGCGAGGCGGCCGGTCACTCGTGCCTGCCCCCACTGAGCGCCCGACGAGACGACGATCGACACCAGGTACAGCACCGCCATGAGCACTACGACGGCGTAGTCGTAGTGGGGCGGCGTGAGGCCGTGGTTGATGGCGTAGGAGACCAGGCTGGGGCCGAGCTGGGTGAAGAGGGCGATCGTCCCCACGAGGAACGCGGCCAGCGCGCACATGCCCGGGTACTCCATGAGCAGCATGGTGAGCGTCAGCTTCTTCGACTCGTGCTGCGTCGGCAGCTGGGTGAAGACGACGTCGGGCTCGCCACGCTCGGGCTCCTCCTTGAGGAGAAGGTCGACGCCCGCCTGCAGCTCGTGGGGGATCCCGCCGAAGGGCAGTCCCGCCTGGGCTGCGCCCGGTGCCCCGCCGCCGCCCATGGGCGCCCCGACTCCTCCGCCGAACATCAGACCGCACCCCCCTCCGGCTCGAGGACGTCGTCGTCCAGCCCCAGGCCCTCGGCGCCGGCCGCCGCCTCCTCGGCCAGCTGCTCCTCGCTGGCGGCCTGCGCCAGCACCTCGGAGTACAGCGGGGTCGAGGCCAACAGCTCGGCGTGGGTCCCGTCGGCCACGATGCGCCCGCTGTCGAGCAGCACGACCCGGTCGGCCAGGCTGATGGTCGAGAGGCGATGGGCGATGATGAGCGTGGTGCGCCCCTCCATCAGGACGCGCAGCGAGGAGTGGATGCGCTGCTCCACCTTCACGTCGATGGCGCTGGTGGCGTCGTCGAGGATCAGGATGGGCGGGTTGACCAGCAGGGCGCGGGCGATGGCGATGCGCTGGCGCTGCCCGCCCGAGAGCGTGTAGCCCCGCTCGCCCACCACTGTGTCGTACCCGTCGGCCAGCCGATTGATGAAGCCGGTGGCACCGGCCGCCTCGGCTGCGGCCATGACCTCCTCCAAGGAGGCGTCCGGTCGCCCGTAGGCAATGTTGTCCCGGATCGACACGGAGAAGAGGAAGGGCTCGTCGAGGACGACGCCGATGTTGGCCCGCAGGCTGGTGAGGGTGAGGTCGCGCACGTCGTGCCCGTCGACCCGCACCGTGCCGCCGGTGGCGTCATAGAAGCGGGCCAGCACACGGGCCACGGTGGACTTGCCGCTGCCGGTGCGCCCGACTAGGGCGATGGTCTCGCCCGGGTGCAGGTGCAGGTTCAGGTTGCGCAGGATCTCGCGCGGTCCGTCGTCCCCGCCCGGCTTCGAGAGCAGGCTGTCGTCGGCGTAGGCGAAGCTGACGTCGTCGAACTCGACGTCACCCTGGCAGTCGACGAGGTCGATGGCGCCGGGCCGGTCGACGATCGTGGGCTGCTCGTCGATGATCTCGTAAATCCGGTCGGCCGAGGCCGAGGCGCGCTGGCCCATCATGATCAGCATCCCGAGCATCATGAAGGGGGCCTGCATCATCACCAGGTAGAGGTTGAACGAGACGATGGAGGCGACGGGCAGGTGCTCGTGGATGACCATCCACCCGCCGACCAGCAGCACGAGGACGAGGCCGACCTGGGAAAGGTTCTGCACGAGCGGGGCGAAGCGGGCGCGGAGGTCGGCGTCCTTGATGTAGCCCCACTGGACCCGGTCGGCCGCCTTGGCCAGCTGGCCCAGCTGCTGCTGCTCGGCGGCGAAGCTGCGCACGACACGCACGCCGTTGACGTTCTCGTCCACGACGGTCGCCACCTCGGCGAGCCGGGACTGGATGAGCCACGATACGGGGAAGAGCGACTTCCGCATTTTGATGCCGACGATGTAAATGAACGGCATGGACGCCATGGCCACGAAGGCCAGCGGCACGCTGATGGAGAGCATGAAGCCGAAAGCGACCACCGCGATCGAACACTGCACCAGGATCATCGGCGCGAACGTGAGGTACATCTGTACCGAGCGGATGTCCGAGTTGGCTCGCGAGATCAGCTGCCCGGACTGGACCCGGTCGTAGAAGGGGAAGGACATCCGCGTGAAGTGCTCGTAGAGGATGTTGCGCAGGTCGAATTCGATCGCGTAGGCGACCTTGAAGAGGTTGTTGCGCGAGATGTAGCCGAAGATCCCCGTGAACAACGCCAGCACGGCGATCAACTCCACGTAGTTGTGCAGCGGCTGGGTCTTGTTGATCAGCGCGTTGGTGATGCCGTTCTGGAGGATCTTGGGGATCCACACCTGGATGATCAGGCCGAGGAACGAGAAGATGAGCGCGCTGAACCACTGCACCTTGTGCGCCATGACGATGGGCGTCGCGCGCTTGATCCACGACTTGGAACGGTCCGGGTCGATGGTGGCCTTGGGCGCGGCATACCGACTGGTGGCCCCCATGGGGACGTAGGCCGCCAGGGGGAGCTGGCGCGCCGCTTCCTCAGCGCCCACCGCCCCAGTCGCGACCTGACCGTTGCCCGCGGCCTGCGCCGGTCCGTCGAGCCTGTCCTCGGTCTTGCTCACTGGTCGGCCTGCTTGGGCCCTTGGCGGGATGCGGTCATCGCCCGAGCCCACAGCTCGAGGGAGCGCAGGGCCATCGCCTCGTCCTTGTCGGGCAGGTGGCCGGCGATGGAGACCAGGTAGTCGTCGACGGCGCGGTCGGCCTCGACCAGTATGCGGGCGCCCTCGTCGGTCAGGCGCAGCGCCACGCGGCGGCGGTCGGCGTCCTCCTGGCGGCGGTCGACCAGGCCGCGGGCGACGAGGCCGTCGATGAGGGCCGTGATGGAAGGTCGCCGCACCGCGAGCCGATCGGCCAGCCCCGAGGCGGCCGCGGCGCCCTCGGCCAGGATCCCGAGCACCCGGTACTGGGGCAGCGTCAGGTCCATGCCGGCCAGCGCGACCTCTACCCGCTTCGAGAGCCAGGCCGCCACTCGGCCGTAGGTCCCCAGGACAGGGGGAGCACCGCCGGCCGACTTGGCGCCGGCCTGGGCGGTGGCGCCCGCCTTCCGGCGTGGCGCCGCGGCGGCGGAGGGGGCTGAGGTCACAGACACTTCGAGCATCTTACAGTTAGAGAGGCTAACTACGTACGGGAGACCGGAGGCTCCCCCGCCCCCGCCCCTATCCCTGGTGGGATCCCCACTCGGGGTCGAGCTGGCGCAGGAAGAGGGCACACCGCTGCTCCTCGTCCGTCTCCCCGATGGCGCCGGCAGCCAGCTGCAGGGCGTGCACGGAGCGCAGGAAGCCGCGGTTCGGCTCGTGGCGCCAGCGGACGTAGCCCGAGCCGCGCCAGCCGGCGGCGCGCAGCGCATCGAGCCCGCGGTGGTAGCCGACGCGGGCGAAGGCGTACCGGTCGATCGGCTCGGCGGCCACCTCGGCCAGGTCGGCCCAGGCCTGCAGGCAGCGCGGGTCCTGCGCCGCCACGGCGGCCACCGCCCGCCGACGCCGGTCCGGCGGGAGGGACCGGGCCGCGTCGAGGGCGGCGGCCAGCTCCGGCGCGAGCGGGTCGAGAACGGTCTCGGGGCTGCCGGAGGTGAACTGGACGGAGTGCTCTGAGGTCACCCGGCCATGTTATGAGCGCACATGTCTGAGAACGGTCGGGGAGGCAGCGCCTCGTGGGCGTCGGAATGTCGGAGCGGAAAGACGCCGCTGTACTCTTCGCGCCGTGGCGACGCCCGACGACACGCCGACCTCCTTCGCCAACCACCCCGGCCTGCGGGACCGAGAGCCCGAGGCGAGGGAGCTGGCCGACGTCCTGCGCCGCCTGATCCGCCTGTCGGTCAGCACGGCACCGCCGGCCGCCGAGACGGCGCGGCTGACGGCGCAGCTGGCCGCCGTGGCCGACAAGCTCGAGGCACACGCGCCCGAGGTGCCGCTACCCCGCTTCATCGCGCCGGACGACGACGGTCCACCGAAGGAGGTGCCACTCGGGGGCGCCATGCCCTACGACGTCGTCGTCGGCCCGTTCAACCCGATCGCGGCACCCGTCGTGCTCGATTTCGAGCCGCCCAAGGCGCTCGGCCGGGCGGTCTTCGACGTGACCTACGAGGGGGCGCCCGGCTGCGTGCACGGTGCGGTGCTGGCGGCGACGTTCGACATCGTCCTCACCGCGGCCAACGCGATCGTGGGCTCGGTCGGCCCGACGGTGCACCTCGCCCTGCGCTACCTACGGCCCACCCTGACCGACGAGGAGGCTGTCTTCGAGGGGTGGGTCACCGAGGTGACGGATCGTCGCATCTTCAGCAAGGGTCGCATCGTGCAGGGCGGGATCGTGACGGTGGAGGCCGAGGGGGAGTTCGCAATCTTCAACCAGGACTCGGTGAACCGGATGGCGTCGGGCCGGCGGCGTTCGTTCGACGCCGGCCAGAACCGGCGCGACGAGGCGCCCGGAGGCAAGGCGGCAGCGGACGCCGCCGAAGGCAGCGGCGTGGTCCCGACGGGGGAGTAGCGACGACCGATGGCGCGCCAGTCGTTGCAGCCCGCCCGGGACCCGGCCGACTACGCCTTCACGCACCGGTTGCGCACACGCTTCGCCGAGACCGACGCCATGGGGATCATCCACCATGCTGCATACCTGCCGTACCTCGAGGAGGCGCGGGTCGAGTATCTCCGGGCCATCGGGCATCCGTACGACTCGGTGCGCGCCGGGGACTCCGCCGCGGGTGGTGACGGCGACGGGGGCCGGGACTTCGCCGTGCTTGAGGTCTCGGTGCAGTACCGCAGGCCGCTGCATTTCGACGACGAGGTCGACGTGTCGCTGGTGATCGGCGCCGTCACCGGCGCGACCTTCCAGATCGCCTACCTCCTCTCGGTGGGCGGTGAGGCGCGCGCGACCGCGGTGACCGTGCACGGATGCGTCGACGGTCGAGGCCGGCCGGCGCGCATGCCGGCGTGGGTCCGGGAGTTGGGGGAGGCGTAGCCGGACCGTCCCGGCCGCGGGGTCAGAGTGACGACACGAGCCGCGCGAAGGATTCCGCCATGGCCCGTTTCGCCGCCTCCGGGTCGTCGGCGCGGGCCACCACCATTCCGGCCTGCATGATCGCCCCGAGGAGCAGGTTCGCCAGCGGGTCGACCGCCGCCTCCTCAATCCGGCCCAGCTGCGCCGCCACCGTCAGCACGGTCTTGAGCGTGCCGAAGGCGTACCGCTCGTCGAGCTCGTGCCAGGTGTCCCAACCGAGCACGTTGGGGCCGTCGAGCATCACGATGCGCTGGACCTCGGGGTTGACGCACTGGTCCAGGAAGGCGGCGACGCCGAGCTCGAGGATCCGCATCGGGTCCGTCTCGCCGCTGCCCGCGGCGGCCGCCAGCACCTGCGCGGTGAGGTCGTCCTCCACGGCCTCGAACGTCGCCCGGAACAGGTCCGTCTTCGAGGGGAAGTGGTGGTACAGGGCGCCGCGGCTGACGCCGGCCTCGCCGAGGATCTCCTCCGTCGAGGTTGCGGCGAAGCCCCTCTCGGCGAAGAGGCAGCGGGCCGCCGAGATCAGCCGTCCCCTGGTCGCCTCGGTGCGTTCTGCCTGCGTGGGCACGGTAGAAGCCTACTCGTTCTTTACAAACCGACAGTTGGTATGTATAGTGCCAAACCATGACCCTCAACACACAGACACCCGACACGCACCCACCCAGGGCCGCGGCGACCCTGTTGCCGCGCAAGTCGATCCGCCTCAGCCGGGGCGACGTCGCCTACGTCGACCAGGGCGACGGCAGGGCGCCGGCCGCCCTGTTCGTCCACGGCGTCCTCGTCAACGCCGACCTCTGGCGCAACGTGATCTGGGACGTGGCCGACGCCCGCCGGTGCATCGCCCCGGACCTGCCGGCCCACGGCGCGACGCCGGCGCCAGACGGAGACGACGCGGCGGCCGACCTGTCGCTCAACGGCCTCGCGGCCATGCTGAATGAGCTGTGCGAGCGGCTCCGCCTCGAGCAGGTCGACGTCGTCGCCAACGACACCGGTGGCGCGGTGGCGCAGGTCTTCGCCGCCCGCTTCCCGCACCGGATCCGCACGCTGACGCTGACCAATTGCGACGTGCACGACAATTTCCCACCCGAGTCCTTCAAGCCGTTCGTCGCGCTCGCCGAGGCGGGCGAGCTCGGGCCGATGGTGGCGGCGATGGCCGGCGACCTGGGGGTGGCCCGCTCCGAGGTCGGGTTCGCGCAGGGATACGCGCATCCGGACAAGCTCCGCGACGAACTCCTGATGAGCTATCTCGGTCCGTTCGTTCCCGACCGGGGCCAAGGCCTCGAGCGCTTCCTCACCGCCTCGTCGGCGGACGAGCTCATGGCGGTCGAGCCGCTGCTCGCCGAGTTGGACGCGCCGGCGCAGGTGGCCTGGGGAACGGCCGACATCTTCTTTGAGTCGTCGTGGGCCGAGCGCCTGCGCGACATGATCCCGGGCGTGGAGCGGGTGACCCTCGTACCCGACGCCATGCTGTTCTGGCCCGACGAGAGGGCGGCCGACCTCGTCCCCCTGCTCCGGGACTTCTGGGAGGCGCACACCTGATCCGCCGCTGCGGGGACCGCCCGGCGCGTGCGGCCTCCCCCCACGCGCCCGGGCGGTACGGTGCTCCCGGTGACGGGCAGCGAGCGGATCGCACATCTCCGGAGTGCACGGGACCTGATGGACCTGCACTTCGCCGACCCGCTCGACCTGGACCAGATGGCGGCACAGGCCGGCTTCTCCAAATTCCACTTCGCCCGCGCCTTCAAGGACGCCTACGGCGAGACCCCGGCGAACTACCTGACCCGTCGGCGGGTGGAGCGGGCCAAGGACCTGCTGCGCTCCGCCAACCTGACGGTGACCGAGGTGTGCATGCTGGTCGGGTTCTCCAGCCTGGGCTCGTTCAGCTCGCGCTTCTCGGAATTGGTCGGTATGTCGCCGAGCGCCTTCCAGCGCGCGTCGGCGGCGCGGGGCGGTCCGCCACCGATCCCCGGGTGCTTCATCATGGACTGGTCGAGGCCCCGGCCCGAGATGGGCCGGCAAGAGAGCAATCGCGGAGAAGCCTGAGTCGGACGACTCGCCGTACCCTGGTCGTGACAGCAGCACCGCAGCCGCCGGCGCACCCGCCACGGCGCCACCGACCCGGACACGGAAGGAAGCAGGAGCCATGATCAGCCATCTGTCGCACACGAGCGTCTTCGTCCTCGACCAGGACTCCGCCAAGGCCTTCTACACCGAGAGGCTCGGCTTCGAGGTGCGCGTCGACATCACGATGGGCGAGGAGTTCGAAGGTGCGGGGAGCGGCTTCCGCTGGCTCACGGTGGGGGCCAAGGACCAACCCGACCTGCAGCTCATCCTGTCCTCGTGCGAAATGGGGCGCTCGCCCGAGGCCGCCGAGCAGCTGCGCGCCCTCGTCGCCAGCGGGGCCATGGGTGTCGGGGTCCTGGCCACCGACGACTGCCGGCAGACCTACCAGGAGCTGTCGGCCAAGGGCGTCACCTTCCTGGCCGAGCCGGCCGAGCGGCCCTACGGGATCGAGGCGACGCTGCGCGACGACTCGGGCAATCTGATCAGCCTGACCCAGCCGTTCGAATTCGATCCCGCAGCCATGACGAGCGGCTGACGCGTCCGGGGGGCCGGACGGGGTTGACACCGCGGTCATTTCATATAACCATATGGTTATGTCAATGACGGACACCGCCACACTCAGCGAGCGCCAGCTGGACCGGGCCTTCGGGGCGCTGGCGGACCCCACCCGGCGGGCGATCCTGGCCCGCCTGGCCGAGGGCGACGCCGGCGTGCTCGACGTCGCCCAGCCCTTCCCGATGAGCCAGCCCGCCATCACCAAGCACCTCCGCGTGCTCGAGGACGCCGGCCTCATCTCCCGGCACCGGCTGGCCCGCCGCCGCATGTGCCACCTCGAGCCCCAGCGGCTCAAGCAGCTCTCGGACTGGGTCGGCTCGTACCGTGACTTCTGGGAGGAGAGCTTCGAACGCCTCGACGAGCTCCTCGAGGAGCTGCAGGGCTCCGGCACGCCGCAGCTGGGCTTACCGCCACCGTCATCGAACCATCAACGGGAACAGACACGAGAAGGAGAAGGAACGTGACCATGACCAACAACGAAACCGAGATCACCGTGCCGGCCGGCGAGCCGGTCATCGAGGTGCGCCGGTTCCTCGAGGCACCACCCGAGCTCGTCTACCGGGCCTGCACCGAGGGCGAGTACCTCCGCCGCTGGTTCGGCCCCAGGCGCCTGGAGGTAACCGAGTGCGACATCGACCTGCGCGTCGGCGGCACGTGGCGGATCGTGCAGCGTGCGCCCGACGGGATGGAGTTCGCCTTCCATGGCGAGTTCCTCGAGCTGGGCCCTCCCTACCGCCGGGTGGGGACGTTCGTCTACGAGGGGGCCCCGGAGCACGAGGCCGTCGAGACCCTCGTGCTCGAGGAGGTCGAGGGTGGCACGATGCTCACGACCACGACGCGGCACAGCTCACTCGAAGCCCGTGACATGCAGGTCGCCAACGGCATGGAGGAGGGGATCATCGAATCCATGGAGCGGCTGGTCGAGCTGGTGGCCTCGGTGCAGGAGGCGTGAGGCTTCGGGTGAATGCAGGTCGCCGGCAAGCCCGACGGCGCTAGGCGGGACCGCTACACGGGGTGGCTCGGCTGCCGGGTCGTCGGCGAGGACAGTGTGCGGCCGATCGTGCGCACCGACATCGACTACCACATCGGTTGGTTGGATCGATCAGGCTGGCCTCTTCCAGCAGCTCCTCAAGCTCAGTGCCGACACGATCTCCTCTCAGGACAACATCCTGATCCTCGACGCCGACACCGTGTTCGTCCGCCCTCAGGCCTTCACGAACCGAGGGAGGCCGCTGCTCTTCCACTCCGCGTCGAACCGTCGGTCCGTTGCCCCGGCGACCAACCGTTGCGCTCCATCGGTCGGGGTCGAGCGGATGGAGGTGCGGTTCTCGGGCATCGTGGCGCTCAGGTCAGGGCGGTCGACGTCAGGACCCGAACTGGTCGCGGTACCACGTGATCGTCTCTGCCAACCCAACGTCGAACTCAGTGGAGGCCTCGAATCCGAACAGCTCACGTGCCCGCGTGATATCAAGCCTGCGGCTCGGCTGACCATTCGGCTTCGAGGTGTCCCACGTGATGGCGCCGCTGTACCCGACGAGGCGGGTCACCTTCTCGGCGAGGTCGCGGATGGAGATGTCCGAGCCCGACCCGACATTCACCGGATCGCCGTCGTCGTAGCGCTCCAGGGCGAGCCGGAAGGCCGTGGCGGCGTCGCGGGCGTGGATGAACTCGCGGGTGGGGCTGCCGTCGCCCCACAGGACTACCTCGGTCGCCCCGGTCCGGTGTGCCTCGACGAAGCGACGGATCATGGCCGGGATCACGTGGCTCGTCGAGAGGTCGAAATTGTCCCCAGGGCCGTACAGGTTGACCACCAGCAGATGGACCGCGTTCATTCCGTACTGCTCGCGGTACGCCTGGGACTGGACGAGGAGCATCTTCTTGGCCAACCCGTACGGCGCGTTCGTCTCTTCGGGGTACCCGTTCCACAAATCCTCTTCGCGGAACGGGACGCTCATGTACTTCGGGTAGGCGCACACCGTTCCGGCGACCACCACCTTGTCGACGCCATGGGTGCGGCAAGCCTCGAGCAGCTCAATTCCCATGACAGCATTCTCGTAGAAGAATCTCCCCGGTTGGGCACGGTTTGCCCCGATGCCTCCCGTCACGGCGGCAAGGTGCACCACCGCCTCCGGTGCGGACTCTTCCAGAAGCCGGTCGATCTCCCCTCGGGACCTGAGGTCATGGTCGGCGCTGCCGACGCCGACGACCTCGGCGCGGGCGCCCCAGAGCTCGCGCACGACATTTCGGCCGAGGAATCCGGTGCCTCCTGTCACCAGGACCTTCCTGCCGGCGAGGTCCATCAGGCTACGGTCCCGGCGACCCGGGGGACATCGAGCACAATCGACCGCGCGGTGGTGAAGAGGGCGGTCGATCCGAAGGGCGGACGCCAGTCGCGGGGGATGAGGGACAGACAGTTTCCGAGCCAGGCCCCCCACCACGAGAAAGTCGAGTTCGCCATGATGTGCTCGTCGCACGCCGCCATCAAGAACAGTTCCTCGGAGTCCCGGTGGCGTAATCCGTCCTCCGAGTATGCCTGCACCGTGCGGTTGGCGCACGTCTTGGACAATGACAATCGGACTTATTTACCAGAGACATACCCATGTGACCAGCAACATAATGATCAAAAGGCAACGGGGGGGGCGCGGGTCGTGAAGGGCCGCGAGGAGGAACGCCGTGTCGCACGTGGAGCGCCGCCGTCCGCGACCAACCGGGGGAACGCCTCCGGGGGCCCCCGGGCCCATCCTCCGGAGCAGGCTCCGCCCACGCGGGGCCGCAGTCATCGGATCGGTATGCCTCATGCTGTGCGCTGGACTGGTCCTCGGGGTGACCGGCGGGCGGCAAGCGGGAGGCACCACGACCGGAGGACCCCTCGGCGTGTCCATCACCTCCTACGACGGGGACACCGTGACCACGACGCCCAGCGAGTCTGCGCTCGCCGGCACCGATGTCACTTACGAGGTGACGGTCTCGAACACGACGGCGAGCACCCAGACGAAGGTGGTGGT
>Ga0116219_10000956_pt1 | contig 28463 bp, 21 predicted proteins | sample Sb_taG_4_FD_91019 | JGI IMG/M metagenome (GOLD analysis project Ga0116219, IMG submission 91019) | Peat soil microbial communities from Weissenstadt, Germany - Sb_50d_6_BS metaG | ecosystem: Environmental > Terrestrial > Soil > Wetlands > Peat | place: Germany: Weissenstadt | collected 2010-09-21 | reverse complement strand
TGAATTCGACCACGCCCGGCCGGTGATCCTGGTCGATGGGGGGGGGCAGGCGCGGATTTCGCACTGCAAGGGTGAGTCCGTCGTGCCTCAGCAGCATTGCCAAGTGCGGAAGTCCTTGTGGCTCAAGGGGCGCCGGGCGGCGCCGAAACTTCGGTGCTGAACCACAAGTACTTGCAGGACTTGATCTTGCGACGCGGCTGCCATCAGTGCTGAGACACGACCGGCTGCTTGGTGGCTACTGTAAACGACCCCGCGGCGAGAATTGCACTTGTCAGAGAGGCACGTGTGCCGTACAATGTCGGTGAAATGGCTGGACGTTGTCAGGACAAATGCCGGCAGGAGGACAACATGTATCGAAAAGAAGTGAAGCCACGACTCAGTGAGGGAAAGGTAGAAATCCGGGCGACCCAGGAGTGGGTTGATCGGGTCGATGCGGAAGCTGCCAGATTGGGACTAAAGCGGTCAGCATACATCCGGATGGTGGTCGTGCAGGCCCTAGAGGCCGCTGGTAATGCTCGCGTCAAGCTGAAAGCTGAAGGGGACGCCAAGTAACGGTGCGGGCCAGGGCTGACGCCGAGCAGGCGTAACGCGGAAAAGACGAAGCTGTGGTATTTACTTAATAATGACATATTTAGTATTAAATTAAACGGGGCTGGAAATGACTGCCGAAGTTGCCGTGATGAATCGTATCGGTGTTGCTCTTGCCGCAGATAGCGCGGTTACAATCGGCCACGAGGCAAACAAGATTTACACCTCGGCGGACAAGCTCTATCAGTTGTCGAACGAAGCTCCCATCGGCGTGATGGTGTACGGCAACGCTAACTTTGTTGGTATGCCCTGGGAAACAATTATCAAGTCGTATCGCAGACGGTTGGGCGCGACACGGTTTGACAAGGCGGAGGAATATGCAACCCATCTGCTGGCCTATATAACGGACAATGCTGACCTTTTTCCAACTCCGCTCCAGCGGCGCCAGATTACAATGCTTATTGGGTATCTCTTTGTGTCGATAAGGGAAACATTCCGCGAGCGGCTCGACCAGGAGGTAATAAAGAAACAGGGCCAGGGGCTTACCGCCGCGGACATCCCGCCATTGGCGAAGGAGGTTATAGATCAGCGGTTGGCTATCATCCGAGATAGTCCGTTGATCGATGGATTCCCGCCCGAACACGCGAGCAAGGTGAGACAGGAGTTTTCCGCCGTAATCAACGATCTTCAGAGCCAAGTGTTTGGCACCCTTCCTTTGCCCGATGAAACGGTACAGGCGCTCGCGGAATGCGCCGTGGAGATGCTTTTAAGGGAATATTTCTATCCTTTAAAGTGTGGAATTGTAATTGCCGGCTTTGGAGAAAAGGAGTATACGCCATCGCTCATCGCCTATGAACTGGAAGAGTTGGCACTCGGCTTGCCGCGCAAGCGCGTTTATCAGCGCCATGTAATCGACGAGAATTCTGACGCATGCATCCTGCCTTTTGCTCAAAAGGACCCGGTTGACCACTTTCTACAGGGAATTGACGAAGATTTTGCAAAGTTCATGCAGGAGACCGCTTCAACTGTGGTCGCCGGGGCAATTGATCTCGTTCTGAACAAAATGGCGGTTGTGAACCAAGCGGTATCTGACCAGATTCGCGCTGCCGCACAACCGGAGATTGGCGACTTGCTACAAAAGCTGTTTCAAGAATGGTCCAACCGAAAGGAGCGGTATTGGGGACCAGTCCTTAGCGTTGTGGCGGCTCTGCCTAAGGACGAGTTGGCGGCAATGGGTGGAGCCCTCGTCAACCTGACGAAGTTCCGTCGTCGCGTCACACCGCAACGGGAGACGGTGGGCGGACCGATCGATGTGGCAGTGATAACAAAAGGCGACGGATTTGTCTGGTTGAGTCGCAAGCATTACTTCGATCCGGCCTTGAACCCGCGCGTGATGGCCCGTTATCGATAGGAGGACCAAGATGAGTGGTTCTGCTGACCGGAAGTACCAGAGTGGACGGGAAGTCTTGGAAGCGTTTATTCCCGGGTATGTCCCACCGAAGGCAGCGTCGGAAGAAGACACGGCCGAGCATCGACAGGCTCAAACCCCCGAAGAGTTGAAGGACGCGCTACTTTCGGGTTTGAAGGCAAAGCTCGATCAACTGAACCTCACCATTCCTTCGTCTTAGCTGATTGGCACGATCGGCCACCGAGCCTGCGCGATGGGAAGGACAAAGGAGCCATTCATCATTTCTTCCACAGAAAATGATGAATGGCTCCTTTTCTTCACCCGTGATCTGCCAGCAGTCAATCATGGGCCTCACTATGATGGCTGCGGCAACTCGCCGCGACAGGCGTGCTGGGCCGCCTGAACGGGCCGAAAGGAACGGGCCGAAAGAAGACGCATCTGTTATTCTCGACGGAGTTGTCCGAAGTGCTTACTCGGAATCGAGAATGAGCCCCTTGCCGCACCTTCCAGCGCGAATGGAGCAACATTATGCCAGTACACGACTGGACGTGGGTCAGCGATGGAACCTTTCACGATTTTCATTACTCCTGGGTGCTGGAGATCAAGCGTGCCCTGAAGCGCGGGCTTCTCCCCAAGGGGTACTACGTCATGGCCGAGCAGTTCGGTCGCGACCTTGGCGCGCCGGACGTCCTGACGCTCCAGACAGCCGGCACGAAACCGGAGTCCGAAGGTTCCCTTTCCGGAACCGCGACGCTGACTGAAACCCCTCCCGTCGTCCATGCCCGGACGACAATCGCGCGGGATTCCTACGCGCGCCTGCAGCGGACTCTCGTCATTCGGCACACGAGTAATGACCGCATCGTGGCCATGATCGAGGTCCTATCGGCCGGGAACAAATCGAGCCGGCACGCTCTCCGGTCGTTCCTGGACAAGGCGGTAGCAGCTCTCGACGGTGGGATTCACCTTCTGCTGGTCGATGTTCATCCCCCAGGCCCCCGCGACCCGCACGGCATCCACGGGGCCCTGCTTGGCGAGATCGGAACCGAGGACTACGTGCTCAGCGGCGAGCGTCGTTTGACCGTCGCGGCCTATATCGGCGGGGCCGGCGGTGATGCTTTTGCCACGCACTTTGCCGTCGGGGAACCGATTCCGCAGGGTCTGCTGTTCCTAACCCGGGAGAACTACGTTCAAGTCCCGCTGGAAGCGGCCTACATGGCCGCCTGGGACGATGTGCCGCCGCAGTATCAAGAGGTGCTCCTCAGTTCATCCTGAACTCCCGGAAGAGAGATAAGGAGTAATCGGGGAGCAATCGGTGTCAGATCGATTTTACTGCTAATCTGATACAGACGATCCCATTGCCTCTTTCAGAAGGCGCACTTCAGTGGTTGAAAGTCACCGGGGTCCAGTTAGCGTAGCTCGCGATGCCCGGCGGCATGCCCCCCGACGAACCGCACTTCGCCTGTGGTGAAGTTGAGCAATTCCGTCAGGTGATTGGCGAACGGGACCACAGGTGTCCGTGTCACCAGGCGGAACTCGATCGTGTAGGGATCCAGGTCCACGTTCTTGCTCTGATCGTCGAACAGCACGATGATCTCGCCGCCCGTCGTCGATCTACTGGAAGCTGCCCGGATTCCGTTGTAGCCGTGGCTCTCGATGAACGCCCTCCGGTCCTTGAGATGCTCGTAGTCCTGGGACGGGTTCAGCATCAGGGACGGGAAGACGCCGACCGCGCTAGCGCTGGCCTGGGTCAGGTGGCAAACGTCCGGCACGGGCTTCTTGAGGCGGATGTCCCAGAGGGTACACGTGCCGGAGAAGGCGGGAACGCCCAGACTGAGTGGCTGGTGCAAGGCGTCGAGCTGCTGGACGATCTTCCGCTGGAAGTAGAACATTTTCTCCGCGAGGCACGTCTGGACGCTGTCGGCCAGGTACACAGTGAGGACTCCACCGTAGTTGTACCTCGCACCGGCATGACTTTTTCGTGCGCCCATCCCGTTCACCACCTTCTTGTGGTGGACGGCGTTGGGCGTATTGAAGGAGACGGCGGTGATGCGGTAGAGGGAGACGCCCGCCGGGACGGTGACCGCTAGGGCCGGGTTGACAGGCACGTGCTTCCTTTCGGCGGTGGCGCGTAGGGGTCGCCGAACGTAAAGGACTCAACCCACCTGCTTACCTGCGGGATCGCGTCGGGGCCGTCGTTCTCCAGATACTTCTTGAGGGACGACCCAGACCACGGCGGGGAGAACACGGACTGCCCGACCGGGAGGCCCGTCGGGACCGTCCGCTCCAGGAGCGCGCGCACTCTCTCCTCATCGAAGTTTTGGAAGGAGAGCAAGTGGAGGACGGTCCGCCACCAGTCACGCAACACGTCCTCCTTGTCCCTGGTGAGGGCGTCCGCGCCTCTCGCCCAGGAGGAAAAACGGCGCTGGTCCTCGCGGAGGAGCCGGGCGAAAAACCCGTCCCCCAGACCGAGGTGCTGTTCCTGCCACTCGACCTGGGAGCGGAGGGCCTCTTCGCTCTCGTCTTGAAAGAAGTCGGGAACGGTAGTCATGACAAATCCTCAGCGAGGACTCATGGCAGGGATCGAAGGCACCTCGTGCCTCCCGGGGAATTGTACTCGATGCCAGGGTAGAACTCAAAGCCACCGTACAGGTTGTGGACGACCAGAAAGCCCCCGGTGGGGACGCCAAAACCCGCTCGTAAGGCGGCAAGACTGCTCCGACACGACCCGGCAGTTATTCCGTCAGCTTTCCCTGGCCGCCGCCGAAGGGCCTGCTCAGCGCCCCCGTCCGCAGCACCTCGACGATCCGCTCCGACGCCCGGCCGTCGCCGTACGGGCTGACCACGGGCTGACTTCCTCCTTCACCGGCGAGCAGGGCGCTGGCGCGGCTGACGATCCGCTCCACGTCCGTCCCCACCAACTCCGCCGCCCCGGCACCGATCCCCTCCGGCCGCTCCGTCGTCTCGCGCATCACCAGCACGCGTTTGCCCAGCGCGGGGGCCTCTTCCTGCACCCCGCCGGAGTCGGTCAGGATCACGTCGGCATCGAGCAGGGCGCGGACGAAATCGGGATAGTCCAGCGGCGGCACCAGGTGGGCTCGCGGCCGGCCGCGCAGCAACTCGTTGGTTGCCTCGACCACGTTCGGGTTTGGGTGGACCGGGTAGAGCAGGTGCAGGTCGGGATGGCGGTCGAGCAGCGTCGTCAGCGCGGTGCAGATGCGCCGCAGTCCCTCGCCGAACGACTCACGGCGGTGCGCCGTCACCAGGGCCAGGCGCGCGCCGGGCGGCAGCGCGATCGGCAGCGGCCGGGCCTCCTTGCGGACGATGTCGGCCGCCAGGAACAGCGCGTCGATGCCGGTGTTGCCGGTCACGAAGATGCGCTCGGCGGGGTAGCCCTCGGCGAGCAGGTTGGCGCGGGCGCCCGGCGTCGGTGCCAGTAGGTAGGCGGTGAGCACGTCGGCCAGCCGGCGGTTGGCCTCTTCGGGGAACGGCCGGGCCAGGTCGCCGGAGCGCAGCCCCGCCTCGACGTGGGCCACCGGGACGTGCCGGTAGAACGCCGCCAGCGCCGCGGCGAAGGCCGTCGTCGTGTCGCCCTGGACGACGACGAGGTCGTACTTCTCGGCGGCCAGCAATTCGTCCATCCCCTGAAGGACGCGCGTCGTCACCTGGGCGAGGGTCTGCCCCGGCGTCATCACCTTGAGGTCGAAGTCGGGCCGCAGGCCGAAAAAGGTGAGCATCGGCGTCAACAGATCGGTGTGCTGCGACGTGACGCAGGTGTGGACGGCAAAGCCGGGGGCGGCCGCCAGGGCGTGGACCAGCGGGGCCAGCTTGATCGCCTCGGGGCGGGTGCCGATGACGACGAGTGCGCGCACGGAATCACTCCTCACGGATCACCTCGTCCCACTGATGGGCCAGCTGCTCGTGCAAGGCGGCCGTCTCGTCCGCGCCCTTTTTTCGGTACTCAGCGGCGAGCTTCCGCTCACGCTCCGCCGCATAGCGGTACGCCTGCAGCAGGTGGTACTGGCCCTCGGCGTCATGGGTCAGGTCATAAATCCAGATCGAGTAACCGATCTTTGCCAGCGGCGATCGCTCCCGGTAGAAGAAGGCGTAAGGCCCCGGCTCACCCAGGTAGGCGCCTTGCAGGTTGGTGACGCTGACGGCCAGCAATTTCCTCGGTTCCTCCCGGGGCATCCCCCCGACCGGATGCGCCGGCCAATCGACGGCCCCGAAGCTGGGGAGTTCCTGGTAGCGAATGCCGTACTCCTCGGCCGGGGCCGTGCCGAAGTACGACAGGTACACTACGTCCAGCCTCTCATCGAGGATGTACTCCCGGAGTCCCTTCAGGTCCTGTCCCCAGTCGATGTTCGTATCGGCGAGGTAGCGGTCGCCGTGGTCCGGACCGCCAATCAACTCGTTGAAGTAAGCGAGCTGGTGCGGCGCCTGCCGCAGGGAAGAGACGGCAGTCAACAGCACCGGGACGCCGAGCAACACCGGCGCCAGCCAGGGGCGCGGGAACGACAGCGTCGCCAGCCGGGCGGCACAGACGAACAGGAACGGGTAGATCGGCGTCAGGTAGCGGACGCCGATGTTGATCTTGGCCGGGATCATCAGGGCCAGGAAGATGCCCACCGGCACCAGCAGGAACAGGGCCTCGCGCAGCCGTAGCGGCCTTCCGGCCCGGAAGAGCAGCAGCGAGGCCGCGATGAGCAGGGGGGTGGGGACGGGCGTCTTGATGAGGAAGGCGACGGGGAAATAAAGGAGCCAGCCCTTGTCGGAGTATTCCCCGAGGAAGAAGGCGTGATGGCCGAAGGCGCCCTTGGTCGTCTGCCAGCGGAAGCCGTACCACCACCGCTCCCACCCCTGAAAGAAATAAGGCGGCAGGATGGTCACCGCCGCCAGCACGGCCACCACCAGGGCGATCAGGCTTGCCTGCTTGAGGCGTACCACCCGCGCCGGGCCGGTGCCCTCCTTCGCCGGCGGGAACAGTGGCGACCTGTGCAGCAGGACGTGCGCCGCCAGGATGACTCCGCCCATGCCGAAGAGCAGCACGCCGGTGAGCTTCGACGCCAGCGCCAGCCCGGTCGCGACGCCCGCCCCGACCAGGAGCAGCGCCCGGCGGCTGTTGCCGTACTCCCAGAAGAGGTACATCGCCAGGAAGATGAACAGGGCGCTGCCCATGTCGGTCGTGATGAGGCAGGCGTTGGTGACGAGGTTCGGCTCGAAAGCGGCCAGCGCCATCCCCAGGACGGCGGCCCCCGGCCCCCACAGGCGGTACGACCACCAGCCGACCAGCGATACCAACAGCGCGCCCAGCAGGAGGCCGGGAAGGCGACCCAGGGTGAGCAGGTCGTCGTAGGGCACGCTCGAATGGTAGAGGAAGTCGCGGGAGATGGCCCACTTCTCGGCCTCCGCGGTGCTCTGCCCCCACAGGTGCGTGGCCGGCTTGAAGGGGAGGTGGTAGCGCAGGTAGATGGGCAAGGCCGCCAACTCCTTGAGCAGCGGCGGGTGCTCGGGGTTGAGACGGAAGTCGTGCGTGGCGAGGTACGAGTAACCGGCGGTGAGGTGGACGGCCTCGTCGTGGCTCTGCGAGTTGGCGCGGATGAAGCCCCAGCCCTGGGCGAGGAACGCGAACAGCAGGGCGACACAAACTCCGAACGCCAACCGGTTTGCCGTCTTCGTCTGCATAGCCGGTAACATAAGCCGCGCCAGGGAGGGAAGCAAGCGCGCCGGCCGAAATTGAACTAGGGTTGGAGGGCACCAGTTACGGCCGCTTGCGACCTGGCGCGAACGCTAAGCCGCAAGCGGCATCGGGAGGCCCTTTTCGTGGTCCCGCGCCTGTTCCTCGCGGCCGTTGCCCTGTTCTTCTTCGCCGACCTCGTCCGCCATCCGACGGAGGTACACTACTCCGACCATTCCGACCTGTTGGCGGAGCACGTGCCGGCCAAGCGCTTCCTCGTGCGCTCGTTCCAGGAGACGGGCGAGCTGCCGCTGTGGTGCCCGTACAGTTTCGCCGGCTCCCCGTTCGTCCACGACCCGCAGGTGGGCATGTTCTACCCGCCGCACTGGCCGCTGCTGCTGCTGTCGGAAGAGTCTGTCGGTGCCGCCCTGAGCTGGCTGATCGTCCTGCACGTCATCGTCGCCGGCTGGGGGGCGTACGCCTGTGCCCGCGCCCGGGGACTCGACGTTGCGGCGGCGCTGGTGGCGGGGTGCGGCTTCATGCTGGCCGGCAAGTGGATGCTCCACCTGCTCGCCGCAGGCCACACAATCACCGTCGGCCTCGCCTGGCTGCCGTGGGTGCTACTGCTGCTGGAGGGAGCTATCCGTCGGCGCAGCTTCCTGCGCGCCACGGCCGCCGGCGCCGTGTTCGGCCTGATGGTGCTGGGAACTCATCCGCAGTGGACCTTTTATGCCGGTCTCTTCCTCGTCCTCTGGACCCTCGGCACCGCCCTGGAAGCGGCGGGGGTCTTCGGCGACGAGCCGCTCTGCCGGCGCCGCCTGGCCGGCGCCCTGATCCGCTGGGCGGCCTACGGAGCCTGGGCGGCGACGCTGGCCGTGGCCCTGGCCGCGGTGCAACTGCTGCCGACGCTGGAGGCGGCCGCGCTCTCGACGCGGGCCGGCGGCGTGGCCTCCGACGAAATCCTCGAAGGCGGCGTGCGCTCCCTGCTCTTCTTCGTGGGGCCGGCCCTGAAGACGACGCCGGCCTGCCTGATGTGGGAGGACCGCGGCGGCTTTGGCCTGCTCTGGGTGGTGGCCGCCGCGCTGGCTCCACTGCTCTGCCGCGGCCGCGTGCGCTTCCAGGCCGCCGTCTGCCTGGCGCTGGTGCTCTTCGCCTTCGGCGGCGCCTACCTCTTCCAGCCGCTGCCCGGCTTCCGCGTCTTCCGTCAGCCGGCCCGCATGCTCCTGATTGTGACACTGCCGGCCGCCCTCCTCGCCGCCGAGGCGACACAGGCCCTCTTTCAAGGGCCCGGCCTGTCGGCGGAAGCGCGGGCGCGCTGCCGGGGTGTGCTGCTGAAGCTGACCGTCGCGGCGGTGATCCTTGCCGGCGGCTTCGCCCTCCGCATGGCGTTCCAGGGCGAGGTGCCGCGGCCGCACGTCTACTGGCTGAGCCTGCTGGTCACGCTTCCTGCGATGTACTGGCTGCTCGGTTCGGCAGGCGGAGCCTGCCCTACGCGCGGCGGACAACTCGTCTGGGGACTGCTTCTCTTGCTCGACCTGTGGGCGCTGGCCCGGCCGCTGGCCGCCGTACGGCCCGAGGCCGACGTCTACCGCCCGTCGGGGTGCGTCGCCCTGCTCGAACCGGCGCGGCGCGAGGGCCGGCGCGTCCTTGACCGCGACGCGCCGGGGTTGGAGGCGGGGACGCCGATGGGCGGGGGGGCGCCGCTGGCACTGGTTGGCGGACTGGAGTCGCTGCGCGGCTACAACCCGCTCGACAACCGCCGTTACAAGGAATACTTGCAGTTCATCGCCGGCGCCGACGAGCCGTTGCGCCCGCTGGACGGCCCGTTCACCTTCCCGGTCATCGGCAATTTCCCGATCAGGAACAAGTCACTGCTTGACCTCCTGGGGACTGGCTACGCGCTTCAGCCGACAGGGCTCGCCTCGTTCGGCGACGACTGGCGCCTGGAAGGGGACGGCTGGCGGGTCGTCGGCGAGGACGGCGCCCCGGCCGGCTACGACTTCGCGACCGGCGCCCGGCGACCCTTGCCCCCCTACACCGTCTACCAGAACACGATGGTCTTCCCACGGGCGTTCGTCGTCCCCGAGGCACGGCCTCTGCCGCCGCGCGCGCAGGTGCTGGAGGCGCTGACCGCAGCCGACTTCCGGACGTGCGTCTTGCTGGAGGAATGGGACGGCGCTCGCCGGCCTGGCGGTGAGGCCGCCGCGTTCCGCCCGGCCGAGGTCGTCGCATATCGACCCAACCGCGTCACGGTCCACGTCGAGCCGGGACCGGCCGGCTACCTGGTGCTGGCCGACGTGTGGTATCCCGGTTGGCGCTGTACGGTGGACGGCCAGGAGGCGCCGCTTTATCGCGCCGACTACCTCTTCCGGGCCGTCGAGCTGCCCGAGGGTACACGCCGGGTCGAGTTCCTCTTTGAGCCGGCGTCGTACCGGCGCGGGCGTGCGCTCAGCCTGGCGGCGCTGGGCGTGGTCGTTCTCATCGGCTGTGCGGGCGCCGCCAGACGAATTTGGTCTTGCCTCCGCGGCCCCGTTTCGTGCAAATCAGTCGCAGGCATCGCGTAATTACGAGGGGGACGGTGCGCCCGCGCCGCCGTGGCAACGGCACGCTCCCTGCTAGAATGGATTCAGGAGAGACGCATGCCACCGACCACGATGACCGCCCTCACTCTCGACACCCTCGCGGACGTGACCCGCCTCGTCCACGACGCCGAAGGGTTTCAGCCCATCGTCGCGGCGCTCCAGAACGGCCGCGGGGCCGTCGTCGATGGCGCCTGGGGCTCGTCCTCGGCGCTGGTCGGCGCGGCCCTCGGCCAGCACGTCCCGCGCACCCTCCTGGTCGTCATCGCTCACCCGCGCGACCTCGATGCCTGGGCCGACGACCTGCACAGCTTCACCGGCACGCGGCCGACCGTCTTCCCGGCCTGGGACGCCCTGCCCGACGAGGACAGCGTCGCCGACGAGGTGGCGGGGCAGCGATTGCGAGTCCTCAGAGCGCTGGAAGCCGACGCGCCGCCGCGCTGCGTCCTCACCACGATCCAGGCCCTCATCCAGGCGGTGCCGGATCGCGTGCAGCTCAGCAAGGGCAAACGCACTCTGACCGCCGGCGAGGTCGTGGACCTGGACGAATTGTCGCACTGGCTGCTCGATCACGGCTACCGCCGCACTGACGCGGTCGAGTTACCGGGCGAATTCAGCCGGCGCGGTGGCATCTTTGACGTGTACTCTCCCGACGCCGAAGCCCCCTACCGCCTGGAGTTCTTCGGCGACGAAATCGAGTCGATCCGTCAGTTCTCGCCGCAAACCCAGCGCAGCCTCGGCAATCGAGATGCCGCGGAGCTGATGGGCACGGTAGGGCATGCTCCGCATGCCGCGCCGCCCGAGCGCGGCCACCTGACCGACTACCTCGCCCCCGGAAGCTGGATTGTCCTGGCCGAGCCGGACGACCTCGACGAGGCGGGCAAGCACTACCTGGAGCGCGTCGCCGATCCCGTTGGTCTGTTTTCGGTGCAGGGCGTCTTCCAGCAGGTGCTGCGCTTCCCGAGCGTCACGCTGTCGGCGCTGCCGCGGCCGTCGGTCGAGGCGACCTGTCACCTGCGCGTCGAGTCGGTCGAGCGCTTCAGCGGCAACATCGGCCGGGTACGCGACGAGCTGGACACGGCGGCGGCCGGCGACCGCGTCCTCATCGCCTGTCATAACGAGGCCGAGTGCAAGCGCCTGGGTGACGTGCTGGCCGCGGGGCAGCTGGCGCAGTCGGACCGGCTGCGCCTCGTCACCGGCCGCGTCCACGCCGGCTTCCGCATGGTGGAGGTCGGGGCCGTCGTCCTTGGCAGTCAGGAGTTGTTCCACCGGGACGAAACGCGCCAGGTGCTGCCGCGGCGCCGGCTCGAGTCGCGGGCCATCGACAGCTTCCTCGACCTGGCCGACGGCGACCTCGTCGTCCACGTCAGTCACGGCATCGCCCGCTACCACGGCATGCAGGTGCTCGACCGCAACGGCCACGCCGAGGAGCACCTGGTCCTGGAATTCGCCGGCGGCGTGCGCCTGTACGTCCCGGCATCGAAGATCGACCTCGTCCAGAAATACGTCGGCGGCTCGCGCACCGACCCGGACCTGTCCAAGCTCGGCGGCACCGGCTGGGAGCGCAAGAAGGAAAAGGTGCAAAAGGCGGTCCTCGACCTGGCCGCCGACATGGTCGAGCTGCAGGCGGTCCGCGAGGCGCAGGCGGGCCTGGCCTACCCAGCGGACAGCGAATGGCAGTCCGAGTTCGAGGCCGCCTTCCCCTACCAGGAGACGCCCGACCAGCTGACGAGCCTTGGCGAGATCAAGCGCGACATGGAGCGCGGCCGGCCGATGGACCGCCTCATCTGCGGCGACGTCGGCTACGGCAAGACCGAGCTGGCCATCCGTGCCGCCTTCAAGGCGATCGACAACGGCCGCCAGGTGGCGGTCCTGGTGCCGACGACCGTGCTCGCCGAGCAGCACTTCCGCACCTTCGCGCAGCGCCTGGCCGAGTACCCGTTCGTCGTGGAGTGCATCAGCCGTTTCCGCTCGCACGGCGAACAGAGGCGCATCCTCGACCGGCTGGCCCACGGCGGCATCGACGTCATCATCGGCACGCACCGGCTGGTCAGCGCCGACGTGAAGTTCAAGGACCTGGGCCTGGTCATCATCGACGAAGAGCAGCGCTTCGGCGTTGAGCACAAGGAGCGCTTGAAGCGGCTGCGGCAGACGGTGGACGTGCTGACGATGACGGCCACGCCCATCCCGCGCACGCTGCACCTGTCGCTATTGGGCATCCGCGACATCAGCAACCTGGAAACGCCGCCGGCCGACCGCCTCGCCGTGGAGACGCGCATCACGCGCTTCGACTCGCAGCTGATCCGCCACGCGATCATGCGCGAACTGAACCGTGAGGGCCAGATCTACTTCGTCCACAACCGGGTCCACAACATCCAGCAGGTGGCCGACCGGGTGCGGCAAATCGTGCCGGAGGCGAAAATCGTCGTGGCGCACGGGCAGATGGCCGAGGGCGAGCTGGAACGGGCGATGCTGCAATTCGTCCGGCGGGAGACCGACGTCCTCGTGGCGACGACGATCATCGAGAGCGGCCTGGACATCCCCAACGCGAACACCATCTTTATCAACGAGGCGGACAACTACGGCCTGGCCGACCTGCACCAGTTGCGCGGCCGCGTCGGCCGCTGGAAGCACCGGGCCTACGCCTACCTGCTGCTCAGCCCGGACAAGTCGGTCACCCCGACGGCGGCGCGACGGCTGAAGGCCATCGAGGAGTTCACGGAGCTGGGAGCGGGCTTCAAGATCGCCCTGCGCGACCTGGAGATTCGCGGGGCGGGCAACATTCTCGGGACACAGCAGAGCGGACACATCGCGGCGGTCGGCTACGAGTTGTATTGCCAACTGCTGGAGAACGCCGTGCGCCACATGAAGAACCAGCCGGTGAAGACGCCGCTGGAGACGAACGTCGATCTGCCGCTGCCGGCGCTTTTGCCGCGCGACTACGTCCCGGGGCAACGGTTGCGCATCGAGGTGTATCGCCGGCTGGCGCGCGTGCGGCGGCTGGAAGGGTTGGAGGACTTCCGCACCGAGCTGCGCGACCGCTACGGGGCGCTGCCGGAGCAGGCCGAGTGGCTGCTGCGCCAGGCCGAGCTGCGCCTGCTGGCGGCGCGCTGGCAGATCGCGACGGTCCATCTGGAGGGGCCGAAGGAGGGAAGCGTCGGGCCGACCGACGTGGTGCTCGGCTACCGCAGCCCGCGGAAGGTGAAGCGGTTAGCGGAGCGCAGCGGCGGCCGACTGCGCGTGGTCGATGACGCGAGCGCGTACTTCCGACTAACGGCCAAGGAAGAGGGAGCGCTGGAGTTGTACCAGACGCTGAGGGAGCTGCTGCGGCCGGAGCAGCGGCCCGAGGGGGAGTCATCATGAACGCTCGTTCTATTACCGTCCTCGTCCTGGCGGCCCTCCTGCCCTCGGCGACGGCCCACGCGAAGGACACGGTCCTCGACTCCGGCCTGCATCATCTGCGCGCGGGGGACGAGCGCGAATGGAGCGACTTTCCCGCCAAGGCGGAGGGACCAAGCCTCATTCTCCGCTTCCGGTCCGAACGCAACGGCGGCGAGTGGGCCCTGCGGCTGCGGCAGCAGGACGTGAAGCAGACCTGGAAGGTGCTGCTCAACGACAAGGAGCTGGGTCGCCTGCCGCCGGACGAGAACGACCTGGTGCTTTACTTCCCCGTGCCGGCCGGCGCGCTCCGGGCGGGGGAGAACAAGCTGGTGATCGAGCCAGCCGGCCGGATCCCGGACGACGTCCGCGTGGGAGAAGTCACCCTCGACGAGCGCCCGGTCGCCGAGGCGCTGTCCGTGGCGACGGTGGAGGTGACGGTGCTGGAGGCGGGGCGGCCCGGCAAGCCCGCCCCCGTCCCCTGCCGCATCACCATCCTCAACGACCGAGGGGCGCTGATGAGCGTGGGCGCGACCTCCGGCGAGCGGTTGGCGGTTCGCCCGGGCGTCGTCTACAGCGCCGACGGCAAGGCCCGCTTCGGACTGCCCGCCGGTGACTACACCATTTACGCCGGCCGCGGCTTCGCCTACGGCATCGACTCCGTCCGCCTCTCGCTGCGCCCCGGCGACACGGCCCGGAAGACGCTGACGATTCGCCGGGAGGTGCCGACCGACGGCTGGGCGAGTTGCGACACGCACGTCCACACCCTGACCTACTCCGGCCACGGCGACTCCACCGCGGACGAGCGCGTCGTGACCATTGCCGGCGAGGGACTCGAGCTGCCGATCGCGACCGAGCACAACCGGCAGATCGATTACCGCGCCGCCGCAGTCAAGCAGGGCGTGGGCGACTGTTTCACACTGGTCGTCGGCAACGAGGTGACGACCAACGTCGGCCACTTCAACATTTTTCCCGCACCAGCCGGCGGCCCCGTCCCCGACTACCAGGGCAAGGACTGGAAGACGGTGTTTGGCAGCATCGCCGACAAGACCGGGGCGAAGGTGATCGTCCTCAACCACCCGCGCGACAAGCACGCCGGCTTCCGGCCGTTCGGCCCCGAGCGCCACGTCGCCCCGACCGGCGAGGACCTTGACGGCTGGGAGCTGCGGGCGAACGCGATGGAAGTGGTCAACTCGGGGGCGCAGCAGACGGACGTGATGCGACTGTTCCACGACTGGTTCGGCCTGCTCAATCGCGGACTGATGCTCGCGCCGGTGGGGGCGAGTGATTCGCACGACGTGAGCCGATTCATCGTGGGACAGGGGCGGACCTACGTCCGCTGCAAGAACGACCGGCCCGGCCGCATCGACGTGGACGAGGCGGTGAAGAGCTTCGTCGAGGGCCGCGTACTGGTCAGCTGCGGCCTGCTGGCGGACATCACGGTCAACGGCAAGTACGGCCCGGGCGACCTGACGCCGGCGACGGGCGAGGTGAAAGTGGAAGTGCGCGTGCTGGGGCCGGGGTGGACGACTGCCGACAAGGTCGCGCTGTACGCCAACGGCCACAAGGTTCGCGAGGAGCGCATCAAGGACGGCAAGCGCGCGGGCGTGAAGTGGGAAGGCGAGTGGACGCTGCCGCGATTCAAGCATGACGTGCATCTGGTAGCGATCGCTTCCGGGCCGGGTGTCACCGAGTTGTACTGGCCGATCGCGAAGCCGTATCAGCCGATGTCACCCGTCGTGGACCGGCGAGTGATCGGCGCGACCGGGGCGGTGTGGCTGGACGCGGACGGCGACGGCAAGCGGACCAGCGCTCGCGGGTATGCGGAGCGCCTTTGGAAGGAATCGGGGGGCGAGTGGCGGAAGGTGGTGAAGGCGCTCGCCGACTACGACGAGGCGGTCGGCACGCAAGCGGCGGCACTGCTGCGCGCGAAGGGCGTGTCGCTGCTCGACGCCGAGGTTCGGGAGGCGGCGCGGAAGGCGGGGGCGCAGGTCGAGCGCGGGTTCGAGGCGTATGCCGAGGCGTGGCGGGAGAGCGAGATTGCCAGGGAGAGGCCGATGCCGTGACCGAGGCGGAATGGCTGCCAGGGTTTTCCCCCGCGGGTTCCTCACTCCGGTTCGCGCCGGCTTTCCCCACAGAGTTGGTCGAGCGGTATGGTCGTGAAGCGGCCGGGAAGTCTTCGCAGCCACAGGGAAGGGCCTTCGTACCAACGACCGGGAGCCCACACCGAGATCGTCAGGTGGTCAAAGTCGATCTCGACCTTCAGGCGAGCGCGCCTCAACGTCCTGATGCCGAGGAGTGGGAACACCACTTCCGGCCGGCGGGGAGTCCGGTCGTAGAACGGCACCCCGCGATAGAGGGGGAGACGCAACGGCTTGCCGCGCAGTGCGGGAATGTTGCTCACGAGCCAGAGGCACGCCTTGCGGATAGGGAGCACCTCCACCGCGTCGTTGGCTGCTCTGGCCCGTACCGTTTTCGAGCGCAGTCGGGCAGAGGGGTCGAGACCGGCCTGCTCCAGATGGAAGCGCCAGGCCGTCGCATCGAGCGCATTGCCGCTGTCAAACTTCCAGGGTCGGCATGGGGCATCGTCGGCCGGAATGAGTGCCTTCGGCTCGGTCACGATCACAGGTAACAGCGGATACCAGGTAACCACGCGCCCTCCGGCATAATCGATAGCGATCTCGCGCAGCGGGAGACGGTCGATAAAGAGTGGCACGATTTCCCCGGGCAAGAAGGAGTTCAGTCGAAGGGATAGGGACTGTCCACCTCGTCCGGCGGTTCCAACTCGATAGGGAAGACGAGGCATTCGTCGTCGGGAAGCCCCTGGCGAGCACACTCCTTGTAGAGTTCGAGATCGGTCGCGGCAATGCCGATGCGCCGGTCGCCGTGGTAGGCAACCCACGCGCCCGGCCGTTCTTGCAACAACCCGGGGAGATCACGCCGGAATGCCAACTCGGCCAACTCGCCGAGGGTGTTCTTACGTTCTTGCTTGAGTGGCATGTTGCCCTCCCCGAGGAATGCTCCTTTGATAGATTCTACTCGCCCGGGAAGGCATCCGGGAAGGCCGGTTGCGACAACTTGCTCCCCAGTCCACTGCGGCCGCCGTTTCTCAAGGAAGGCGCGCATGCCCTCCTGCGCGTCGCAGCGCACGGCGTTGTCGGTCATCACCCCCACCGCCCGCTCATAAGCTTCCTCCTCGCTCAGCGAGAGCTGCTCGTAGAAGGCTGCCTTCCCCAACCGCACCGTCAGCGGGCTCGACGCCAGGATCGCGTCCACATACTCCCGCACGGCGTCGTCCAGTCCCTCGGGCACTACCACGCGGTTGACCAATCCCAGTTCCAGCGCCCGCCGGGCGGAGATTGGCCACCCCGTCAGCAGCATCTCCAGCGCCGCTTTCGCGGGGACGGCGCGCACCAGCGGCACCATCGGCGTCGTGCAGAACAGGCCGATCTTCACGCCCGGCGTGGCGAAGGTCGCGCCTTCGACGGCCACCGCCAGGTCGCAGGCCGCGACCAGCTGGCAGCCCGCCGCCGTCGCCACCCCCTGGACGCGGGCGATCACCGGCTGCGGCAGCCGCCGCAGCCCCAGCATGACGCGGCTGCACAGCGCAAACAGATCGCGATACTCCGCCTCCGGCCGGCCCACCATCTCGCCGAGGTCGTGGCCCGAACAGAAGACCGGCCCCCGAGCGGCCAACACCACGACGCGCACCGCCGGATCGGCGGCGACGCGGGCCAGTGCCGCCTCCATCTCGGAAAGCAACGACCGGGAAAGGGCGTTGCGCCGTTCGGGGCGGTTCAGGATCAGGCGGCAGACCGGCCCGTCGCTCTCGACGACGAGCCCCGGCGCCGCGCTGGTAGTGGTGGTGGCTTGCATGAGTCGTCTCACTTCCGCGTCTCGTACCGCTTCGGCTTCCCCTGGCTGCCGACGGTCAGCGTGTAGCTCTTCGCGTCCGCCGCCACCGACAACTTGATCGCCTCACCCTCGCACTTCTCCTCCGCGTTGGCGATGTATTCCGGGTCGGTGTTCTCCTGCGAGGCGACCTTGACGTTGCGGTGAAGTTGGTAGATCGCCTTGATCTCGGGTGAGCGGCGCAGCGCGGCGGTGACGGCCGGCATGCAGCCCTTTTCCGCCCCGTTGTTGAACACCGCCACGCGCGGCCGGACCGTGTTGATGAGCACCGGGTTGTTGCTGATGTCCAGCCCGTGATGCGTCACCTGGTACACATCCACCGGCCCGACCTTGTCGGACGGATGAACTAGCTTGTATTCGATGTTCCAGGTCAGGTCGCCGAGGTCGAGGAAGCGGAAGCCGCCATAGCTGAGCAGGAAGCCGAGACTCTTGGCGTTGTCGCTCTTGTCTTCGGGCTGGGGCTTGTGGTCCTTGGCAACGGGGTTCTCCGGCGCGCCCGGCTTGTCCGGCAGCACCTCACCCGCGGCGCACAGGCAGAACAGCTTGACCGGCGGGGCGCCGTCGGCCTGTTTCAGGGCGATCTCGTCGCCGGGTCGAAGCGCCTTCGACTTGCCCTTCGAGGCCGCCTTCCAGGCCTGGATGAGCGTGGGGAAGTTCTTCGGGTCGTCGTCGAGCTTCTCGGGGATGCCGCGGTCGTAGAAATTGTGGATTGGGATCAGCGTTGACAGCTTCTCAGCGCTGCCGTAGTGGTCGGTGTGCCAGTGGGTGATGGCGAGGTGGTCGATGGCCTTCAGCCCGGCCAACTCGGCGGCGGCCTTGTGGATGCGCTCCGCGTCGCGCGGGCCGGGGTTGCCGCAGTCGATCAGGACCGACTCGCCCGCCGGGGTGACGATCAGCGTCGCGGCGCCGCCTTCGGTGTCGATGAAGTAGATGTCCAGGCCGCGCTTGCCCTCGCCGGCCGCGGCGAACGGAGACAGGGTCAACACGACCAGCGCGGCCAACAACCTGCGAAAACGCATGATGTATCTCCGAAATATTGAGCGAACGCTAAGCCGCAAGCGGCTGGATCACTTGCCGATCAACTTATCGAAGTCCTCTTCCGTGAGCACCGCGACGCCCAGTTCCTTCGCCTTGGCCAACTTGCTCCCCGCATTCTCCCCGGCAACGACGTAATCGGTCTTCTTCGACACGCTGCCGGACGCCTTGCCGCCCAGCGACTTGATGAGGTCCTCGATCTCCTCGCGGCCGTAGGTCGTCAGCGTGCCCGTCACCACGAACGTCTTGCCCTTGAGATCAACGGCGCCGGCCGGCTTTGCCCGCACGTCCTGCGCCAGCTTCACGCCCAGCTCCTTCAGCTCCTCGAAGGTCTTGCGGCCGGCGACGCTGTGGCAGAAGGTGTGGACGTTCGCCGCCAGCACCGGGCCGATCCCCTTGATCTGGTTCAACCGCTCCTCGGAAGCCTGCATCAGCTCGTCGGCGCCGGGAATGGCGTCCGCGATCAGGTCGGCCACCGTATCGCCCACTCCGGGGATCGCCAATCCCGTCAGCACCCGGGCCAGCCCCCGGCCCTTGCTCGCCGCGATCCCGTCGAGCAGGTTCTGCGCCGACTTGTCGCCCATGCGCTCCAGCTCGACGAGCTGTTCCTTCGTCAGGCGGTACAGGTCCGGCAGCGTGTGGACCAGCCCGGAATCGACCAGCTGGTTGACGATCTCCTCGCCGAGGCCCTCGATGTCCATCGCCTTGCGCTTGCCGTATTCGGTCAGCATCTTCTTCAGCCGGCCAACGCAGTTGCTGCCAGTGCAGCGGTAGAAGACGCCCTTGCCTTTCTCGTCGCGCTTCACCGGCGAGCCGCACACCGGGCAAGTCTTCGGCCACTGGAACGGCTTCTCCTCGCCGGTTCGCGCCCCGTGCTCGGAGCGGATGATGTAGGGGATGATTTCCCCCGCCTTCTCGACGACGACCATGTCGCCGACACGGACGTCCTTCGTCGCCATGAAGTCGGCGTTGTGCAGCGTCGCCCGGCTGACCGTCGTGCCCGCCAGGCGCACCGGCTGGAGGTTCGCCGTGGGCGTCAGCGTGCCGTTCTTGCCGACCGACAGGTCGATCGACAGCACCTTGGTCAACGCCTGCTCGGCCGCGAACTTGTAGGCCGTCACCCAGCGCGGCACCTTGGTCGTCGTCCCCAGCCGCCGCCGCTGCTCGAAGTCGTTCACCTTGATGACCAGCCCGTCCGTCTCGTAGGGCAATTCGTTCCGCTGCGTGGCCCAACCGTTTACGTACTTGATCACCTCGTCGATGGCCTCGAAGGAGACGATGTGCGGGTTGACCGGGAAGCCGTAACGCCGCAAGAGATCGAGCAACTCCAGGTGCGTCCTGATCTCGACCCCCTCGACGGCGCCGCATCCGTAGGCGAAGACGCGGAGCCGTCGCTCGGCGCACTGCCGCGGGTCGAGCAGCTTCAGGGTGCCGGCGGTCAGGTTGCGCGGGTTGGCGTAGGGCTCCAGACCCTTCGCCGCGCGATCGCGGTTGATGCGGGCCAACTCCTCGCGCGTCATGTAGACCTCGCCGCGAGCCTCGAAAAGGGCCGGCGGTTTGTCGGCCTTGAGGCGCAGCGGCAGCTCGTGGATGGTGCGCAGGTTGTGCGTGACGTCGTCGCCTTCCTCGCCGTTGCCGCGGGTGGCGCCGACGGTGAAGACGCCGCCCTCGTAGGTCATCGCCATGGCCACGCCGTCGATCTTCGGCTCGACGACGTAGGTAACCGCATCGCCCTTGCCCAGCCCCTTGCGCACGCGCTTGTCGAACTCGCGCAGCTCGTCGGCGTTGTAGGTGTTGTCGATCGACAGCATCGGCACCCGATGACTGACCGTGCGGAAACCTGCGATCGGCTTGCCGCCGACCCGCTGCGTGGGACTGTCCGGCGTGACCAGTTCGGGGTGGGCGGTCTCGAACTTCTTCAGCTCTTCGAGCAGGCGGTCGAACTCGCGGTCGGAGATCTCGGGCTTGGCGTCGATGTAGTACTTGTCGTTGTGGTAGTTGATCTGGCGCCGCAGCTCCTCAACGCGCTGTGCGATGGTCGGCATGGGGCTCCACCGAGTCGGGGGAAGAGGGATTCGATGGCGGCATTGTGGCTGTGGCGCGCTCTTTTTTCAAGGCGCGCAGGCGGTCCAGCCCCATGCTGAGCAGGCCGACGACCACCATCGCCCCCACCTCGCACAGCAGCCAGGTGCCGCCGTGCTCGCGCAGGCTGTCGCGGAAGGGGGACGGCGGTGCCGGGTTGCCGGCCTCAGCGGCCTTCTGCTCCAGCACTGGGATCAGCGCGTAAGCCAGGGCCGTCATCACGAAGACGAGGCTCACCAGCAGCAGGAGGAGGTACAGCGGGTTGCGCGGTTCGGAGGAGGACATCGCGTCAGTTTCCCGCGACCCAGGCGGTATCGACGGGTTGGTAGTTGACCAGTTCGTCAGGCCGGAACCACAGGGCAATCTCGGCCGCCGCGTTCTCGGGGCTGTCGCTGCCGTGGACGAGGTTGTTCTGCACGCTGATCGCGAAGTCGCCGCGGATCGTTCCGGGCGGCGACTTGACCCCATCGGTTGCGCCCATCAGGTTGCGCGCGGCGGCCACCGCCTCGCGTCCCTCGAAGACGACGGCCACCGTCGGGCCGGCGGTCAGGAACGACAGCAGCGAGTCGTAAAACGGCTTCCCCTTGTGGACCGCGTAGTGCTTCTCGGCCAACTCGCGGCTCGCCTGGACGAACTTGAGGCCGACCAGGCGCAGGCCCTTCTGCTCGAAGCGCTGCAGGAGGGTGCCGACGAGGCGGCGGTGAATGCAGTCCGGTTTCAGCAGGATCAAGGTGCGTTGCATCATCTCATCATAGCGAGACGTGCGGCTTGCGGCCCGGCCCTCTCAATGGAGGAGGTAGCGGAACAGGACGAGCAGGAGGACCGCCGTCAGCCCGACCGCGAGCCCGGCGAGGGCGTAGCTCGAGAGGTTGCGGCGCCGCGGCCGGCGCTCCCCGTTCTTCGCCCGACCGTTCTGGATGATCGAGTCCGACGTCTCGAACTCAAGGCCCACGTCGGGCACCGTGTCATCTCCGTGCATCCCCTCGTCCGGCAGACTGGGGGGAGGCGGTTGTTCGGCCGGCGCCGGGCCGACGGGGATGGCCAGTGGCACGGCCGCCGAGGCGTGGACCCCGACGGCGAGCAGCGACTCGAGGACGCCCGCCAACTCCGCCGGCGTCTGATAGCGCTGGCCGGGAGCCTTGGCCATCAGCTTGCGGACCACGCGGCCGACCGCGGGCGGCACCTCCGGGCGCAGCGCCTCGACCCGCGCCGGCTCTTCGAGGTAGTGCTTGAGGAGCTTCTCCATCGGCGCCTCGGCGGGGAACGGCACCTGCCCCGTCAGGATGAAGTGGAAGGTGCAGCCGAGGCTGTACAGGTCCGAGCGCGTGTCGGCGTCGCGGGCGTTGCGCGCCTGTTCGGGGGCGATGAAGTCCGGCGTGCCGAGGACGGCGTGTGCCTGAGTCAGCGTGCCGCCCCCGTCGGCCCCCTCTCCGGCGTTGACGCGCGCCAGGCCCATGTCGAGGATCTTGACCACTGGTCCCGACTCGGCGTGCGAGCCGGTGCCTTGCACGACGAGGTTCGACGGCTTGATGTCGCGGTGGACCAGGCCCTTCTCGAAGGCGTGCTGCAGGCCGAACGCCACCTGCCGGACGTAATCGCATGCCTGGGGTACGGCCAGGGGACCGCCCTGCTTGACGAGCTTGCCCAGGTCGGAGCCATCAACGTATTCCATCGCGAGGAAGTAGGTGCCGCTGACCTCGCCGGCGTCGTAAGCGGCGACGATATTGGGGTGCGACAGGGCCCCGCCCGCCTGGACCTCGCGAAAGAACCGGCGGATGGCCTCGGGGTTGGCGAGCTTGTCGCGGCGGATGATCTTCAGCGCCACGACCCGGTTCAACTTGCGGTGACGCGCCTTGAACACCTGCCCCATGCCGCCTTCGCCGAGGCGCTCCATCAGGACGTAGGGCCCCAGGACAAGGTCCTGTTCGCGGCCAAGGAAGAGTTGGTTGATCTGGTAGGGTGTCACCCAGCTGCGCCGCACCAGTTCCCGGGCCAGGGCCCGCGGCTCGGTGAAGCGTGGCAGCAATTCGCGCGCGAGGACGTCCACCTGCCCGTTGCTGAGGAGCGAACCGGCACGGAGCACGCGGACTAACTCGGGGACCGATGTAATGGACATCGGGGCGATCTCTGGAAGGAGACACCGGAGCGCACTCACACCGCGAAGAACTATTATAAGGTAGCCGGCGCGGGAGTTCCAGCAAAAGAACCGACCTATAACGAATTTTCACGCCGGGCCTTACTCATCGTGCGGGACGTATGGGGCGGTCTGTCGCCCGCCGCGATCACGCCTGGGCCTCCGCCATTGCGGGGCTTCCGTCGGCGAGCACCGGCACCTCGCCCCCCGGAGGGGCGGCGAGGCCGCCACGGCCGACGAAGGTGCCTTCCCAGCTTCGGCTGGCCACGACCAGCAGTCCCGCACAGCCGAAGGCGACGATCGCGAAGACCAGGAAGCCTCCGGCGAAGCTGTCGGTCAGCTGCTTGAGTCCGCCGAGCAGGTTCGGCAGGAAGAAGCCGCCGACGCCGCCCGCCGCACCGACGATCCCGGTCAGCACGCCGATCTCTCGGGGGAAGCGCTGCGGCACCAACTGGAAGACCGAGCCGTTGCCCATGCCGAGCATCCCCATGCCGAGAAAGAGCAGCCCGAAGCACACCGGCAGCGGCGGCAGCGCCGTGACGCCGAGCATCGTCAGCCCCGCCCCGACGTACAGCGCCGTGAGCATGCGGATACCGCCGAAGCGGTCGGCGAGGTAGCCGCCGAGCGGGCGCAGGAACGAGCCGGCGACCACGCAACCCGTGGTGAACAGGCCGGCTTCCGGCTTCTTCAGGCCGTACTGCGCGACGAAGAAGGTGTTCAGGAAACTGGCCAGGCCGACGAAGCCGCCGAACGTCACCGAGTAGAACAGGCAGAACCACCAGGTGTCGCGCATCTTCAGCACCGCCGCGTAGTCGGTCAGTCGCTTGGCCTTCACCCGGCCGGGGGCGTCGCGCGCCAGCAGCAGGAAGACCAGCAGCGTTAGCGTCACGGGACCCAGGGCGATGCCGAAGACGGCGTGCCAGCCGAGCGAGTTGGCCAGCATCGGGCCGAAGAGCGTGGCCAGGGCGGTGCCGCTGTTGCCGGCGCCGGCGATGCCCATCGCCAGCCCCTGGTACTGCGGCGGATACCAGCGGCTAGCCAGCGGCAGGGCCGCCGCGAAACTCGCCCCCGCCACGCCGAGCATCAGGCCGACGAGTAGGATCTGCGGAAAGCTGTCGGCCCACAGCCAGCCCAGCAGCAGCGGCACCAGCGTCAACGTCAGGCCGATCAACCCCGTGCGGCGGGCGCCGATGTGGTCGGTCAGCACGCCCAGCACCAGCCGCAGCAGCGAGCCGCCGAGGATCGGCACCGCGATCATGAAGCCGATCATGAAGCCGTCGCGCGAGTCGTCGAGCCGCAACCCCTCCTTGATCGAGGGGGCAAGGGCGCCGATGAGCACCCAGGCCATGAAGCTGATGTCGAAGTAGAGGAAGGCCGACAGCAGCGTCGGCCAGTGGCCCGCACGGGCAAAGTCGCGCAGTCGCATGGGAGAGAATGCCTCCGAAGAATGAGGGATGCCGCCTGGCCGCTTGCGGCTTCGCAGGTCCAACGTGCGAAGCCGCAAGCGGCCAGGGCGGCGCGTCACTCGGGCAGCCGGATGATTCCGTTGTTCTGTGCCAGCAGGCCGGCCAATTCCGCCTCCAGGCGCTGACGGGTCCGCTCGCCGGCGCCGGGCGACGTTGTCGCCGCGGCGCCCTTCGCCCAGCCGATGACCTGCCGGCACAACCGCTCTTCTTCGGTGGCCCCGGCGATGTGGTCGGCCAGGTCGGCGGCGAGTCGGGGCGGCGAGGCGTTGTGTGCGCGAAAGCGAGCCGCGGCCTGCAGCAGCGTCAACCGCCCCGCGAGGAGGTCCTGTGTGGTCTGCTCCTTCGCCGCCATTCGCGCCGCGGCCGCGTCCAGGCGCGGGTCCATCTCGGCCATCTCTTGCTCGCCCCGGCGCACGCGCTCTTGCAGCTCGGGCAGGCTCCACCAGTCGAGACCCAACCGGGCGGCCCACGCCGGGCGATACTGGCCCAGGGCGGTGAGGGACATCCCGAGCAGGGCGACGCAGGACAGCGTGCGAACGCAGAAGTTCATCGAGGTCTCCTCTCCGGTTCGGCGGGACCCGGGGGCGACCGGGCGCGTGGGACAACAGGCGGCAAGGTCGCGCGCCGGCCCTGGGGGCGAGGCCAGCCGGGGGGAAGGATGGCTCGGGGGGTCATGGGGGGAGGCGGTCGGCGCCCGCTCAATCCGCGAGGACGCTCATGTCTTCTCCTCGACGGCGGCGCCGGCCAGGGCGGGGAGCCGGGAGGCGTCCCCGTTGACTCGGGCGAACAGGCCGGCCGGCTCGGACTCGCCGCGGGGCACCGGCATCTTTTCGAGGCTCACGGCGCAAAACTTCAACTCCGGCTGCTTGGCGACGCGGCCGATGGCGCTGATCGTCAGGTAGTTGGCCGCATTCCCTTCGCCGTAGAGGTCGCCCCAGTGGAACGGCACGAAGACCATCCCGGGACGAACGCCATCGCTGAGGCGCACCGGCAGCCGGACGGTGCCGCGCCGCGTCGAGAGCAGCACCGTCTCCCCGGCCGCTACGCCCAGCGCCTCGGCGTCGGCTGGGTGTACCTCGACGTAAGGCCCCGGCTCGCGCCGCACCAGCTTCTCGGCCTTGCCCGTGCGCGTCAGCGTGTGCCAGTGGGCGTAGAGCCGTCCCGTCGTCAGGACGAGCGGGAACTCGTGGTCGGGCAGTTCGCGCGGCTCGCGGTGGTCGCGCGGCAGGAAGATGGCCCGCCCGTCGGGGGTCGCGAAGCGGCGGTCGAGGTAGCGCCTCTTCGTCCCCGGGTGGTCCACGCTGGGGCACGGCCACTGCAAGCTCGTTTCCTTGCGGAGCCGGGCGGCGGTCATGCCGGCCATGTCGCACGGCCGGCCGGCGGTTAGCCCGACGAACTCGTCCCAAACCTCGGCCGCGCTGCCGAAATCGAAACCGGGGCAGCCCATGACCCGTGCGAAGCGGGCGAGGACCTCCCAGTCGGGGAGCGCCTCCCCCGGCGCGGGGAAGAGGCGCGGGCTGTAAGCGACCGTCCGCTCGCTGTTGGTGCTGGTCCACTCTTTCTCGCCCCACCCGGCGGCGGGCAGCAGCACGTCGGCGAAGCGCGTCGTCTCGGTCGGGTGGTAGGCGTCCTGCACGACGACGAGCTGCGCCTTGGACAGCGCCCGCCGCACGTGATGCAGGTCGGGCAGGCTGACGGCGGGGTTGGTGGCCGCGATCCAGATCGCCTTGAGCTGCCCCTTCTCCAGGGCGCGGAACATTTCGACGGCCGTGAGGCCCGGCTTGGGGTTGATGCTCCCCGGCCGGCGGCCCCAGTGGTCCTCGCATTGCCGCCGGTGCTCCGCGTCCTCGACGGTGCGGTAGCCCGGCAGCTGGTGCGACAGCAGGCCCCCCTCGCGGCCGCCCATCGCGTTCGGCTGCCCGGTCAGCGAGAACGGGCCGGCGCCGGGCTTGCCGATCTGCCCCGTCAGCAGGTGCAGGTTAATGAGGCTGTTATTCTTCCACATGCCGACGGTGCTCTGGTTGAGCCCCATGCAGTAGAAGCTGAGGAACGCCGTCGCCCCCGCGATCGGCCCGGCGACGCGATCGATTTGGCACTCGTCCACGCCAGCCACCGCACACAGCTCGCCCATGTCCTGGGCCGTGAGGAAGTCGCTGTACTCGGCAAAGCCGCGCGTGTGCCGGGCGACAAAGCCCAGGTCGAAGGCGTCGCGCTCCAGGAGGCGCTTGCCGACGGCGTTGAGCAGGGCGACGTCGCCGCCGGGGGCGACGGGCACGTACAGGTCGGCGACGGCCGCGGTCGGCGTCCGCCGCGGGTCGATGACGATGACGCGCAGCGCGGGGTTGGCCTTGCGGGCGGCGCGGAGGCGGTCGAACGTGACCGGGTGCGCCTCGGCCATGTTGCTGCCGATGACGAGCACCACGTCGGCGAGGTCGATGTCGTCGTAGCAGGTCGGCGGGCCGTCGCTGCCGAGGCTGGTGCGGTAGCCGGCGACGGCCGCCGCCATGCACAGGCGGCTATTAGAATCCGTATTGTTGCAGCCCAGGCACCCCTTGAAGAGCTTGCCGGCGACGTAGACCGCCTCGGTGTCGAGCTGGCCGCTGCCGTAGAAGGCGACGGCCTCCGGGCCGTGGGCGTGCAGGATGTTGGTAAAGCACTCGCGGAGGTAGGCGAAGGCGGTATCCCAGGCGACGGGGCGGAAGCCGTCGCGACGGTCGAGGCGGACTTGCGGGCGCAGCAGGCGGTCGGGGGTGTTAATGGTGGGGCCGAGCTGGGCCCCCTTGGCGCAGAGGCCGCCCAGGTTGGCGGCGGCACTCTCCACGCCGCGCACGCGCGTCACGTCGGCCCCGGACCCCTCGAAGCGGAGCCGGCAGCCGACGCCACAGTAGGGACAGACCGATTCCCCCAGGACGGCCAAGGGTCACTCCTCCGCGGATCTCGAGGACGCGCGCACCGGCAGCGCGGAGGCGCACCGGCTGGTTCACGAAGGGGTCAATCCAAACCCGGAGAGAGGAGTTGGATGGGGAGAGTTTCTGCTTCCCTGGGAAAGAGCCGCCCTCGCCCGGCCCGCCGAGGGGCCGAACCGGGCGAGGGTGCATTCACCAGAGGTCGATGAGTTGGGGAGCAACTGGCGTGCCGCGAACGGGGCGAGTGGGTCGCATGCGTGTAACCTGTTGCGTTTCCGCACGTTTGGAGGTCGCGGCCGGGCGGCCCGAGACCCGAGCGCGGCCCAGGATGTCCAAGGTCTAGGCAGAGGGGCGTCAGGAGCGCGGCAAGTGGAGATTCCGGGCTGGAGAGGCGAGTTACCGGCCTTGTCCCGAGGGCCGCGGCGCACTGTTCGCCGGAACTCTGCCTGATTGAAGGACGATGGTGAACCGTCCCCCGGTGACCCGTCTGGAGGGGTCGCGGCGGTCCATCCTTGTGACCGCCGGGTTGAATACGCCGCCGCATTCGGCACAACTCCAGCAACCCCAGAGTCGTTGCCGTCGCGACCTGGGGGCCTTCTGCACTCCGGCAGCGCTTCGACAGTTGGGGCAACCCCTCTGCCACTGCCGGAAGGCCCAGCGGTGCAGGTGGAAGAGCCCAAAGCCGACAGGGTCATGACCACAATGCAAGAAAGCAAGGCGACGCCGCCCAGACCAACTCCCCCCGGTCAGGTCGGCCCCGCTCAGATTCGCACCCCGCAAGTCAGCCCCTCGCAGGTCGGCGCGGCTGAACGGCCCGGCGCCACCCCGGCCGCGCCGGGCGTTCGTTCGTGTCGCCGGCTGTGCCAAAAAGCCGATTCGTTTCACGGCCCCGTGAAACGAATCGCGTTTCCCTATGTCCTTAGCAGTTGCCGTCTTACGGCCGGCGGGCACCATTCGTTTCACGACTTTGGTAGACACCCTTCGGGGGGGCAATGAAACGATTCGGCAGGGAGAAAATTGGACCGAAGCGACGCGCGGCGTGAATCTCCAGCTCAACCGGGGAGCGGCCCCGCCGACCGTCACCCACCACCCGGTTCGACGTAAGTCATGCTCCCACAAGGATTTATTCGCACAGCATTTTTTCGCGTTTTCTTCTTGCCATCGCCACCTCGGCGTTGTAATCTTCCTCCTCGTCGGCAAATTCCGCACATTCGCACCGCCACGGCCCCCGGGCCTCCTCGATCTTGTTCCCCGGCAGCCGCAGGCCACGGAGGATGCGCATGCACCGCCGCAAGCGCCGCAAACCGCACGTCGATCCCCGGCCCACACGCCGCCCGATCGTCGAACTCCTCGAACGCCGC
>Ga0116219_10000952_pt1 | contig 28502 bp, 38 predicted proteins | sample Sb_taG_4_FD_91019 | JGI IMG/M metagenome (GOLD analysis project Ga0116219, IMG submission 91019) | Peat soil microbial communities from Weissenstadt, Germany - Sb_50d_6_BS metaG | ecosystem: Environmental > Terrestrial > Soil > Wetlands > Peat | place: Germany: Weissenstadt | collected 2010-09-21 | reverse complement strand
TTACAGCAGAGGGTCATTTTGGACGCCCGTTCACTATACTGATCGCAAGCCTTGTTCCTGCAATGAGTTGTGTCGATCAACATTGCCTCTCAAGCGAACCGAGGGGTGGAGGTCTTGAGAAGCACGGCAGTCGTGAAAGACGCCAAGATCATCGAGCACCACGTGAACCTGAAGCTGGCGTTCATCGTGGAAGGGAATGTGATCGAGTCGCCGTAGCGGACAGGCCTCCCGGTTTCACCTGGTGGTGGACCACTCGTGTGTTCCCGTCAACCGGTCCGCCTGTCCGCTACGGCGACCCGATCACTCGTACCGCAGCGCCTCGATGGGATCGAGGCGCGACGCCTTCCACGCGGGGTAACAGGCGAACACGATGCCGACCGTGACGGACACGGCCACCGGGGCGAACTCCTGGCCCACCGGGGACTCGCCCTGGAACAACTCGCGCACGATCGTCTGACCGACCAGGCAGACCTTGCTGCCGTTGCGCACGTCGCGGTCGGTGAACACGTCCCCCTCCTGCAGTTCTTCCAGTCGGGCACACCCAGGAACGAGGGCGTGGTGCCGTAGATGAACACGGGCACGGGCGCTGCCTATCCCGCTACGGCCGACGGCGAGGGTGCGGCGAGCCGGCCGTCCCTCGGGACCGCCGCGGTGCCGTCCTCGATCCGGCCGTCGCGGATGCGGATGATCCGCTGGGCGTGACTGGCCACCTCCGCGTCGTGCGTCACCAGGACGATGGTGATGCCTTCCGTGTGGAACTGCTGGAACATCTTCAGGATGTCGGCGCTGGTGCGCGAGTCCAGGTTCCCCGTCGGCTCGTCGGCCAGCAGCAGCGGCGGGTTGTTGACGAGGGCGCGGGCAATGGCCACGCGCTGTTGCTGGCCGCCGGACAGCTGCGACGGATAGTGCTCGAGCCGATCCCCAAGGCCGACGCGCACCAACACCACGGCCGCCCGCTCCCGCGCCTCGCGGTCGGAGAGGCCGCTGGCCGTGTAGGCCAGCGGCATGCGGACGTTGTCCACGGCGCTGGTGCGGGCCAGCAGGTTGAAGCTCTGGAAGACAAAGCCGATCTTCTTGTTGCGGATCATGGCACGCTCGTCCCCCGACAGCCGCGACACCTCCTGCCCGTCGAGCCAGTAGTTGCCGCTGCTGGGCCGCTCCAGGCAGCCGAGGATGTTCATCAGCGTCGTCTTGCCCGAGCCGGACGCGCCCGTCAGCGCCACCATCTCGCCGCGGTCGATGCTCAGCGACACCCCCTTCAGCACCGGCACCTCGATCTCACCGAGGTGGTAGGTCTTGCGGATATCGTCGAGTGTGATCAGTTCCATGGTCGTTAATCCCGCGAGCCGCTTGCGGCTTCGCGTTCACGCGAGACGCAACCGCCGTACCAATCGCCGCGAGGCCGAGAATTCCGCGACGACATCCCTCCGTCTGTTGACTGCTCGCTCCCAAGCACTCCACGGCGGCGCCCGCACAGTGGACCTACGGGGCCGCGCTCTCGTGCGTCTCCGCTTGCCGGTACAGGAGCACGGGCGCATCAGCCCCCCGCAAGACCTTGTCCGCGACACTCCCCAGCAGCAACCGCTTTACGCCACCGCGCCCGCGCGTCGCCAGCGCGATCAGGTCGTGCCCGCGTTCCTCCTCCAGGATGCCGGCCACAGCCCGCCGGCCAACCACGAGACGTGTCGTGACGTCTGCCGCCTCTCCCCGGGAGCGGGCGGCGACCGCCTCAAGGTAACGTCGCGCCTGTTCCGTCTCCCGCTCCATCCGGCGGGAGTCCCGCCCGATGGCCGACGGCTCGATGACGTGGAGAAGGGTGCAGGCCGCGCCGGTGAGTCGAGCAAGGCCCAGGGCGGGCCCGAGGACCTGCTCGGACGCCGGCGACCCGTCTAGCGGGATCAGGATGCTGCGGATGGCCGCCACAGTCGCGCCGGTCGCCGTCTCTCGTGGCCGCGTGAGCAGGACGGGAACCGTCACGCGCCGCACCAGCTCGTCGGCCACACTCCCCAGGAAGGAGCGGCTGATCGGCCCGGACCCGTGCGTGGTCATCACGATGAGATCGGCGCCCCGGTTGCGCGCGAGGCCGAGGATGCCATCGACGACCATCCCCTTCACGACGACCGCGGTCACTGACCCACCGACGGCTCCCCGTAGGCACCCGGCGACCGCGTCCAGGTACTCCTGTTCGGCCTGACGGAAGCGTTCGTCCTCCTCCTTGTCGAACGGGAGCCAGCTGCACGCGAGCTCCGTTAGCGCATAGAGGGTATGGACCCGGACGAGGGTGACGGCGGCCCCCGCATGCCGGGCGATCTCGGTCGCCAGGGGCAGCGCTTCCTCGGCGAGCGACGAGCCGTCGAGAGGCACTAGGATGGTGTGGTACATGCTGGCGCAGTAGGCAAACGAAATGCCGGACACCGAATGCGAACGAAAAGGGCCTCACCGAAAGGAAGTCCGTGCGAGGCGCTCCCCCGGTGCTGGTTCCGCGTGTGCGGCCTGCGCTCGCGGCGGTGAAGGCCGTGCGGAAACCGCACACCGGCCGGCGGCGCTCCGCAGCATGAACGAGAGGCCCGCCCGTGTCACTCCCCTACTTGGCGGTACGGCCGGCGGCGGCACCGGCCACGGCATCCGACGTGCATCCCTACTGGCCCCGAGAAGGTAGCGGCCCCGCAGCCCCGTCTCGACGCGCCCCCGCGATGTGAGGCAAGGGACCCTGATGGCCGTCATCGAAACACTGGCCCTGACGCTGCGCTATGGCACCCACACCGCCGTGGACGCGCTGAGCCTCGCCGTCGAGGACGGCGAGGTGTTCGGCCTGCTCGGCCCCAACGGCGCCGGCAAGACCACCACCATCAAGATGCTCACGACACTGCTGCCTCCCACGTCGGGGACGGCGCGGGTCGCCGGCTTCGACATTGTGCGCCAGCCCGCTGGCGTGCGCCGCGCCGCCAACAAGGCCCGCGACTGCGACGTCCTTGCCCGGCGGTTGGCCGACGGTCGCGCTGACGACAAGGGCGCACACTGGCTTGCCAGGGTTCGGGCCGAGCGCGCCCAGGCCCAGGGGCCAATCGTCGCCATCAGCGAGCGCCTGCTGCGCCACGAGCGCTTCGAGCGCCGCATCGAGGAATTGCTGCGGCGCGTCCGGCCCCGCCGCGGGGAAGCGGTCAAGCGCGGTCTCCGGTTCGGCGACTGGGCGCGGGCCCGTCTGCGGCCGATTGTCAAACGCTTCTTCGAGGCCTCTCCCTCCGCGGCAAGCGAGGAGGCCGCACTCCACCAGTTCCGCATCCGCGGCAAGGAACTGCGTTACGCGATGGAATTACTCGCGGGGGCGTTCCCGCCGGACTTCCGCGAGGAACTCTACCCGGTTGTGGAAGCCTTGCAGGACAGGTTGGGCGAGATCAACGACCTGGCGACGGCCCAGGCCCGCCTCCGCGAACGGATCGAACAAGCCGACCGAGCCCCGGAAGCGACCTGCTTGCACCGGCTGTTCGATGACCAGCAGGCGCAGCTCGAACAGGCCCACGCGGCGTTCCTGGGCTGGTGGACGCCGCGGCTCGCGGCAACACTCCGCGCCGGGTTCAAGAACGCGCTCGGCAGGCACGATCCGCCCAAGGCAGGCGCGAATCCGCACAGTGCCTCGAAGAGACGCGAGGCCACCACCCCTCTCCCCGCGGCGATGTCGCCCGATTTCGACATCAGTTAACGTGTTTGCCGGAGGAAGTGAGGCGGACCAGTCCCTGTGGCACGCGCCTTGCAACCTCCTGCCGCCAGCAACGATCGCATCACCGGATCGGCGCGGCTCGCGCCGGTCCACGCCCGACTGACTGACAGCCGCGCCTGGAACAGGCTAGCCGGCGGGCGTCACCGTTCAGAATGCGCGCCGGCCCGACGAGGTTTAAACATGGCCACCAAAACCATCCTGCACGCTACCGACTTCTCCGAGTCTTCGCGGGGGGCGCTGGCCGTCGCCTGCTCCCTCACCCGCGACCTCGGCGGCCAGTTGATCGTCCTGCACGTCGTCCCCAGCCTGGAGGCGATCCGGGAGGCCGAGTTGGCCGCGGGGATCCCGCCGTCCGAGCACTTCGAGGCGGACATGACGGCTTACCGGGCGGAGATGAAGGCTCAGCTCGACGCGTTCGAGCCGCCGCCCGGCGTCAAGTTCGAGCGCCTGCTCAAGGAGGGGCACGTCGCCCCGACGGTCCTGCGCACGGCGGAGGAGAAGGCTTGCGACCTGATCGTCATGGGCACGCACGGCAAGAACAAGATCCGGCGGGCCCTGATGGGGAGTGTGGCTGAGCAGGTGATGCGCCAGGCCACCTGCCCGGTGGTGACGGTACGGCAACCGACCGCCTCGCGCTAGGCGCTGGAGGCGCCGGCGCAGCAGATCGCGGAGAACTCCGCCGCGGACGGCGGCGTCGTGGTCGGCCAGATGCGCGCCGGCAAGGGGAACTACGGCTTCGACGCAGCCACGGGGCGGTACGTGGACCTCGTCGAGACCGGCATCATCGACCCCACCAAGGTCGTCCGGGTGGCCCTGGAGAACGCCGTGTCCGTGGCCAGCCTGTTGTTGCTCACCGAGGCGACGCTCACCGAGGTGCCGGAACCGAAGGAGAAGGGCGCTCGCGACGGGGCGTTGCCCGAAGAATGAAAGGGCCGTGCCGGCCCGGAGGGGAATCATGAGTGGTGACATCCATGCGGAGATGCACGGCGATCACCGCCGGTGGGCCGGCGAGGCGGCCCTGTGGCGCGACGACCTGGCCGCCTGGCACGAGGAGATTCAGAAGGCACTGGGCGACCTGTCGGGGCTGGAGGCGATCCTGCGCGAGCACGACAAGGCGCTGCGGTCGCACGAGGCAGCGATCCGCCTGCACGAGCGGGCCCTGAACTCTCACGAGCACGCCCTCGCGGGGTACGAGCAGGGCGGGTCGGAAGAGCAACTCGTCGCCCTGGCGCCGGCGCACCAGCAGGAGGCGGCCAAGCACGAGCAGCAACGGCAGGCGCACGAGCGCGTGAAGAAGCACCAGCACACGGTGATGGCCCGCTGGTCGCTCCTGCTCAAGGCCCTGGCCGAGCCGGTGTGATCGGGGGAGGACGGCCCGCGGTCCAGGGAGACGAGGCCGTCCTACGCCGGGCTCCCTGCCCCGTGCTGACCCTGAAGATGCCATTCCCGTCAGCCGCCGCGCCGGCGCCGCCGCCCTCTGTGGAGCCGGCGCACGCCTGACGTTCTTGCAACCGGCCGACACAGGCCCAAGGAGCGCCACCATGAGTCAGACAGGAATCGCGGCATTCGACAGTACCCTTCAGACGACCAACGTCTGGCTGAACGAGATCTTGGACCGCATGGGCTGGATCGACCGCCACCGCGCCTATCATGCGCTGCGGGTGGTGCTGCACGCCCTCCGCGACCGGCTGACCGTCGAGGGGGCCACTGCCCTGGCGGCGCAGCTGCCGCTGCTGGTCCGCGGCATCTACTACGACGGCTGGCACCCGGCCGACAAGCCGGTGAAGGAGCGCAAGAAAGAGGAGTTCCTCGCCCACGTCGCCCAGGCCTTCCGCGACGACCCGGTCGATCCCGAAGAAGTGACGCGCGCCGTCTTCGGCGTGCTGACCCGCCACGTCTCGGGTGGTGAGGTCGCACACCTGGAGCGTCTGCTCCCCCACGAGATCCGCTCGCTCCTGTGATCGTGAGGACGGGGCCGGCTCGTGGGACTGCTCGGTACTTGATTCGGACGCCCCCGGGGGACGATGTCATGGACCTGATCAGCAAGGACGATCTGAAGATACTCCTCCTGAAGGGCCAACCGCCTTGCGTCTCGTTCTTCCTGCCGACACATCGGGGTGGGGGTGAGCAGGCCCCGATCCGCTGGAAGAACCTGCTCGGCCGCGCCGACGAGGCCCTGACCGCCCGGGGCCTCCAGAGGACGCAGGTCGATGCCGTGCTCGGCCCGGCCCATTACCTGCTCGAGGACGCCGCCTTGTCCAGGCGGCGGCGCAGTACAACCAGCTGGCCGGCACGGGGCGCACGTCCAACGACCTGGCGGAGGTCGTGCGCGGGGCCTACGGCGGGCAGGTGGCGATCCTGTTCGTCGCGCGCGACCGCGCGCACCCCGGCACCTACGATGCCACCCGCGGCGCGGTCGAGGTCCACGGGGAGCCGCGGCCGGGCGACGAGGACCTGCTCAACTTCGCCGCCATCCACACCCTCCTGCACGCGGGCACCGTGTACGTCGTAAAGTCCGGGGAGGTGCCGGAGGGCGGCTCGCTCGCCGCCATTTACTGGCTCCCGCTCAGCAGGCGGAGGAAATGACGACGCGCCTCTTGCTGACGGGGTCGCGCGGCCGGAGTTCTCAGCGCCCGAAGGAGGGAAGGTCTATGGTCGGGCCCAGCGAGATTCCGTCCCGCCTGCCGCTGGCGCCTCGGCTGGCCGCCCCAGACCCGCCGGAGCCGGCGGCGCCCGAGCCCTTGACCCCGGAGGTGATCTTCAGCCGGTACGCCCCGCGCGTCTACAACCTGGCGCGGCGGCTGCTCGGGAACGAGGCCGACGCCGAGGACGTCACCCAGGACGTCTTCGTGCAGCTGCTGCGGAAGCTGCCCACCTTTCGCGGCGAGGCCGCCTTCCCCACCTGGCTCTACCGTGTTACGGTCAACGCCGCCCTGGCCTACCGGCGGAAGCGGGCGCTCCGGAAAACCGAGCCTCTCCCACCCGAGCCCCTGGAGGACTTCCATCACACCGGGGAACACCGCCATCCCGTCCGCCGCTGGGCGACTGGGCCGGAGCAGCTGGCCCTGGACCACGAGGCCCGCCGCCTGATCGAGGCGGCCATCGCCGAGTTGCCGGAGGCGTTCCGCGACGTGTACGTGCTGGCCGACGTCGAAGAGCTGCCGAACGCGAAGATTGCCGAGGTGCTTGACCTGAGCGTGGCGGCCGTCAAGAGCCGGCTGCATCGGGCGCGCCTGCTGCTGCGGAAGCGACTCGCCCCGCATTTCGAGGAGGAGCCGGCATGATCACCTGTCGTGAACTGGTCGAGTTGCTCCCGGACCTCGTCTCCGGCGAACTTCTGCCGGAGCGACGCGATCACATCGAGCGGCACGTGGGCCGCTGCCCCGCGTGCCTGGCTTACCTCGAGAGCTACCGGATCCTCGTGGACGTGTCGCGCCGGCTGCCGCCCACGCCGTTACCGCCGCGGTTGGAGCAACGCCTGCGCATCATCCTCAACGAGAACGGCAAGTAGCAGGTCCCCGAGCCTTCAGTCATATCGTCGAGCACGGTCACAGCCCGAGAGCGGCATGCCGTTCCTGGCGTTCGTGCAAGGGCGAAAGCAACTGCCTCGCCCCGGCTGGCTGCCTACCTCCTCAAGGGGAAGGTGGCCTCCGATTACGAGGACCCTGAGTTTGGGATGGCGGAGAAGTTCGTCCCGGGAGGCAGGAGGGCGGGGCTTTCCGACAATGAGACACACCCCGCCGGAAACAGATTCTTCCTCGCTCCCGGTGCCGGGCGACCAGGGGCACGCGGAGTGCCCCCGCTCCTCGTACCGCCCGGAAGACGGTCGCGGGCGGTGGGCACGCCGTCCTTGCATCAGGCGGCCTGTAATTGACCCAGGAACTCCGCGCTGGAGCGGCTCTTCTTCAGCCGTCCCGTGAGCAACGCCATCGCCTCCACAACGTGCATGTCGCTCAACACCCGGCGGAGCAGGCCGACGCGGCGGAGTTCCTCCGGCCCCACCAGCAGTTCCTCGCGGCGCGTCCCAGACGCGTTGATGTCGATGGCGGGCCAGACTCGGCGGTCAGCGAGGCGGCGGTCGAGGTGCAGCTCCATGTTGCCGGTGCCCTTGAACTCCTCGAAGATCACCTCGTCCATGCGCGACCCCGTGTCAATCAAGGCCGTCGCCAGAATCGTCAATGAGCCGCCTTCCTCAACGTTGCGGGCGGCGCCGAAGAAGCGCTTCGGCTTCTCCAGGGCGCCGACGGTGACGCCTCCGGACAGGGTCTTGCCGTTGTCGGGGGCTGCTGCGTTATAGGCGCGGGCCAGCCGGGTGATCGAATCAAGCAGGACGACCACGTCCCGGCCGACCTCGGCCATGCGCTTGGCCTTTTCCAGCACGATTTCGGCCACGTGAAGGTGGTCGGAAGCCGGCTTGTCGAAGGTGGAGCTGATGACCTCGGCGGAAGGGCCGGTCACACTGCGGCGCATCTCGGTGACTTCCTCCGGACGCTCGTCGATCAGCAGGACGATGACGTGGCACTCGGGGTGGTTGCGCAGGATGCCCCGCGCTAGCTTCTGCAGCAGCACCGTCTTGCCGGTCCGCGGCGGGGCTACGATGAGGCCGCGCTGGCCCTTGCCGATCGGCGTGACCAGGTCGATCACCCGCAACTCGATTTCCTCAGGATCCCGTCCCAGGATGAGCCGGCGGTTGGGATGCAGCGGCGTGCGGTCCTCGAACAGCACGCGCCCGGCGATGCGGGTCGGTTCCTGGCCGTTCACCGCCTCGACCTGCATCAGGGCAAAGGCTTGTTCGCCCTCGCGCGGGGGCCGGACCAGGCCCCGCACCGTCATGCCGGTTCGCAGCCCCAGGAGACGGATTTGCGCCGGCGAGACGTAGACGTCATCGGGGGAGTTCAGGTAATTGCACCGGGCCCTGCGCAGGAAGCCGAAGCCGTCGGGAAGCACTTCCAGCGTGCCTTCGGCAGGAGGGGTCTGGACCAGGTCCGGGTGTCCCATTTGCTGAAGACCCCGCGGCGTGATCCCTGGGCACGACTCGGCTGAAGTGACAGCGGCCGTGAGGCGTACCGCCCCGGCGTTGTCCGTGGTCCGCTTGGGTAAACGACGCTTTCTCAAACCAGTGTCATTCATGTTGTTTCTAGCGTTCCTCCGTGGCAGTGAGGGTGTCTTCCCACCGGGAAGGGATCACCGACGACGGTCAATTCTGGTATTCGCGGCTCAGGAGCAGGCGTCCGGTCGAGCGTGCCTGGCGGCGCTGGTCTCGATGCTTGCCGCCGCGAAGTGGCGGGCGGGCGCGGACCTTGGGCGCCGCGATGACCAACTTCATCTCCGGCTTTTTCCACACCTGGACAACGTGCATTGTTCATCCTCCGTAGGGGCCATTCAGAACCCACCGTACCAGCCCGGGTCACCCCCAAGGATTGCGGGGCGACCCTCGCGACCAGCCCGAATCGGTGCGTGGACCTCATTCGCGCTTGGCGAACTCGGCCACGCGGTCCCGGCGTTCCGACTGCCGCAGCTTCCGCAGCCCGCGCTGCTCGATCTGGCGAACGCGCTCGCGCGTGACGCCGTAAACCTGGGCGACTTCCTCGAGGGTGCGCGGGATGCCGTCGCGCAGACCGTAGCGCAACTCGATCACTTCCCGGTCGCGCGGCGCCAGGCAGCGCAGCAGCTCGGCGAGCCGTTCCTTCAGGAGCTGCCGGTCCGCCTCCTCGGCGGGACTCGCGGCCTCCCGGTCGGCCAGGATGTTGTGGAAGCCCTGTTCGTCCTCGTCGCCGTGAGGGCCGTCGAGGCTGAGGGGTTGACGGCCCAAAGCCAGGGTCGAGCGGACTTCTGCCGGCGTAACCTGCAACGCCTTGGCGATCTCCTCCGTCGTCGGCTCCCGGTGATTGCGGGCCATGAGATCGGACCGTACCGCTTCGACCTCCCGGAGCTTGCCCGCCCAGTGGTAGGGGGCTCGCACGGTCCGGGACTTGTCGGACAGGGCGCGCGTGACGCCCTGGCGGACCCACCAGGTGGCGTAGGTGCCGAACTTGAAGCCGAGGCGACAGTCGAACTTGTCCACCGCGCGCATCAGGCCGCTGTTACCCTCCTGGATCAGGTCGGCAAACGGCAGCCCCCGGCCCCGGTAGCGCTTCGCCACCGAGACCACCAGCCGCAAGTTGGCGGCGGCCAGCTCACGCCGGTCCCGCCGGCAACGCGCCTGGCGCTGGCTCACTACCCCGACCCAGCCCGCGAGTTCCTCCGGCGTGGCCTGGACTTGCAGCATCAGGTGGCGCAGTTCCTTCGAGTGTTTGCTCTGTTCCACGCGGGCCGCGGCCGAGCGGGCCGGACGCTCCGTCTGCTGGACCAGTTCCTGCATCTTGGCCGACTGCTGCTTTAACTCCTCAACCCAGGAATCCACCAGCTCGGTACGGGGGGAAAGTTCCTCGGCCAGGCGGACACCGAGGCGCAGTCGCCGGCGCAGGGCGCGGCGCAGGCCGGACCGCTCGGCACGGGAGCGGGCGCGGAGCGTCTCCTCGAAAGCGAGGACCGCCGCTTGACGGAGCCGGCGCAGGCGGCCCAGGTGGCGGGGCAGCCGCTTCCGAATGTGCTCCGCGGTCAGTCCCAGGCTCGGCACGACGTCGATGGTCCGGTCGAGGGACAGGTCCCCGGAACGGACGCGCTCGAAGGTGTCCACGACCCGGGCAAGCACGCCCCAGTTCCAGAAAGCGGCATGCCGGTAGCGCCGCCGGGACGTGTCCAGCCCCGTGACCAGCTCCAGCTCCTGCTGCCGGTTGAGGAGCGGGATCGAGCCCATCTGTTTCAGGTATAGGGTCAGGCCGTCGGCAGAATGGCCGTCTTCCTCGGCCGCGGGCGCAGTTGCCGGATCGGCCTCGGTCTCGGTCGTCAGACCTTCCTCCCTGGGCTCCTCGGCGCCGTGGAGGACCTCGTCGTCTTCCAGGACGCCGTCCCGCAGCTCTTCAAAGTCCACTGCCGAGACGGTGGGGGACGCTTGCCCGCCAGCATCGAACTGCTGCCGACGGGCCTGCCGCTCCACCGCCGTGGCATTCCACTTCACTTTGCGATGCGATTTCATCCGTCGATCCTGTCTCTCGTTGATTTTGCAAGGGCTCCTGGCCATGGACGCATGTCGAGCTGCCCTGGGGAAGCTCGCCGGCACTTGTTGCTCGGCTCCGCCCCCTACCTGGGTGCTTGTCCGAGCGACGCGCGGAGAGTGGGCCGCCCGCGCCATTCGTCTCGGAAGCGTCTCAAGAACCCTTGGGGGGGGGTCCTGAACCGGTGGGAGACTGAAGAACGATCTGAGCCCGACTTGCCAAGAAGTGGCACTCAGAAGACGGGGGCTATTTCGGCGTGCAGAATGGTGTACGCGAGTTTAGACGCGGGCCGAGAGGAAAAGGTTCAGGGCCAACGCCTACCCGGAGTTTCAAGGCGCATAAAAAAAGCCCGGCCTCCCAGCCGGGGGAGAGGAAGCTGACCTGCTTACGAGTCCAAACGTGGTCCGCGGCCTCTCTCACCGACATCCGCCTTCGTCGTGTCTTTACGATCAACCCGGAGGCGGCTGGCGTCGAGGCCACGCTCAGGTCGTAAGCCCCGTCCGGCGAGCCCTCCGTCTCGAGGCGCCATTGCTGCCGACGGCAGCGCGCCCGGTTTTCACTGACTGTCCAGGTCGAAGGCCGAGGAGAAACGCGCGTCATTCCTTGGGCTCGTGAATCCCCCCGACCCGCCGCGCATCTAAAATAGTGGAGAGGAGGGCGAGTGAGCCCGAAACCCCTGACTGCTGTAGCAGCCGACACCTGCCGTGGACAGTCAGCGAAGCAAGGCGCACTGCCGACGGTAGGAGTGGCTTTCTCAAGCGGAGGGCTCACTGGTTGGGGTTTGTGGCCCTCTCCGGATCTCGACCCCGGCCGCTCTCGGGTCGGTCGTAATGACACGACGCGGGCAGGCTGGGAGGCAAGAACAGAGGTACGGAAGATTACGGCTGGACCGCAAGCAAGTCAGCTTCCTCTCCCCCGGTTGGGATGCGGGGCTTTTTTTATGCGCCAACTGGTCGCTCTGCCCTTGTTCGTCCGCTACCCCAGGTCGAGCAGCCCCGTCCGAGGTTCACGAACTCCGATGCCTCGGTTCGTTCCTTTGGTCAGCCTGCCCCCTGCCCGCGTACCGGATCGGGCGTGGCCGATACCACAGAAGCAAGTCCCCTGCCGGGTGCGGGGGAGGAGCGGAGCGGTCTCCCTGCGCTCACAGCTTGTAGCCGGTCTGCCGCAGGAAATCCCGTCGCCACTTGATTTCGCCCTCGTCTTCCACGCCCTTGGTGTGGAACCCGTCCACTGAGGTGGACCCCAAAAACTGGACCACGGACCGAGGTGCTCTCTAAGCTGCGGGGCGTGGCGGTGACGCGGCCGAACCAGGTGTGGAGCACGGACATCACCTACGTGCCGATGCCTCACGGGTTCTTGTACCTGACGGCGGTGCTGGCCTGCACACTCGCCAGATGCTGCGGCTGGAGCCCCGGCTTACGGCGGTCCACGCGGATGTTGCGCAGGTGGAAAGGCCGGCTGGTGACCAGCGACAGAGCCAAGCTGGTGCGCAAGATCTGCCCGCCGCCTTCGCCGATCGACCCGTCAAGCTCCAGGACAGGCTGGCTCATGGTGCCGGACCGCAACTCGGGTTTGGGCCAACAGGGCCGCTGCGCCACCTTCGCAAGAAACGAAGCCCGGGTCAGCGGCCAGCCGGCGGCCCGCTCAGTTTCTGAACGCGGAGGTGCAACTCGCTGAGTGCCGAGGCGACGACGGAGAACTGGTGCTGGTAGCCCAGGTGCCCCGTCCCCTGCTCGATGTGTTCAACAAGCTTTTCCAGGTCCTTGGCCTGCACATGCATGACCTGGACCAGGTCCTCAACGACCTTTCGGAGCTGCTCGTAATCTGCCATGGGAAAACCCTCAATTGGAGACGAGCGCCGATTGCCTCTTGCTCCGCGCGAAGAGGACCGGCGCCCCGGGCCCGTGAGGAGGCAAGGAGAGCATCCCCGCCGTTCACCCGGGACCTCCTTGCCCGGGGGGAGTGACAGGAGTCCGCAGGGTCGGCTCCTGCCTGGGGAGCATTGCGGCCACGCCGCCGCGGCACGCCAACTCAGCGTCGCCCCTCACGAAGTGGGCGGCAAAGTCATGCCGGAGGGCCAGCAGCAGCAGTTCCTCCCAGAGGCTGGCCTCGACGCAGGGGGCCTGGCAGCGGGGACAGGCGGCGGGCACCTCGACCCAGAGGGACCGGCAGGCCGTGCAGCGGGCCACCACCTCTCGGGGGTCCGGGCCGAACACCAGATAGCCGTGGCCCCGCGGGCCAATCCGGCCCTTTTCCACAGCCTCGATCACCTCCCCGGCGCCGGAGGCGACCGCGTAACCCTCCCGGAGGCGACGCTCGAACTCCTCGCGAAGGTGCTCCTCCTGGGCCTGCCGCGCGTTGGTGAGGATCGCCTGAATGTCTGCCTCGATCGCCAGAGGCTTGTCGGTCCAGGCCTGCGGGCCCTCGTGGACCACCTGGGCCGCAAGCCGCGCCGGCAGCCGCTTCCGGAAGTGCTCCAGGACCTCGTGTTCACCCAACAGGACGAGCCCCTGGAACGAGTGCTCGGCCCAGGCTTTCTCGACGCGTTCCGCCAGTTCTTTCTGGAAGTGCAGGATGCGGTCCTCACGGTGGCGGGCGATGGTGGCCTGCTGCTGTCCCCAGCGCTCCCCCGCGGAGTGCTGCCGGCTGGGCACCGTCGCCTCGACCTCCTGGAGCAACCGCAGGCCGCCGGGGGTGGCCGCATACAGCCGCCCGCGGTGCGTGTCCGAGTGTACCACCAGGTACTCCCGCTGCCGGTAAAGGGTCTGCAAGAGGGGAACGAGGTAAGGCGCTTCGTGGACCACGAGTTCGTCCTCGACCGGCACGTCCAGGGGGTAGGGCTGGAAGAAGCCGCGCTGGAGGGCGGCGAAGACGGCCATCCCGCGGGCATGACGGGCCTCGGGCGCCTCCAGGGCGCGGCCGATGGCCTGGAAGTTGCGCTCGAACTGGCGCCCCGCCCGGGGGTCGTCGGCCAGCATCTCATGGATGGCGGCGGCCTTGGCCTTGAAGGGCCCCGGCCAGCGCACCGGGAACCCGGGGGCAGCGGAAAGGTCGGCGTAGCAACTGACCACTGGCCCGTCGCCCTTGAACTGGTCGAGCAAGGGTTGCAGGCCTGGAAGCGTGAGGGCCATTGTCGGTTCCTCTTGCCGGCAGCTCATTCACCTGAACCTTCGCCACGCCCACCGGCTCCTGGCAAAGGTCCCGCAGACTCAACTCTCCCGAGGGCCTATCGCAGAGGGAGATCGGCAGCGGTCACAGGAGAGAAAGCAATTTTCAGGCCGACGTGGGGCGAGCTTCAGTTCGGCATCTTTTCTGCCTGTAACTACTGTTCGGCCCTGTAACGAGGGCGCTCATGTGCCGTGGCGACCCCTGCCGATGATTGCTTGTCGCCTTCGGATCAAATCCGCACACAGGTGTTCCGGCTTGGCACAGCAGGAGGGTTTGACTCATGGGACGGCAAGGGAGCGGGGCGGCTTTGGCCTGTCCGTGGATAACCGGACGCAAAGGATCGACATCACCGGCCATGCGGCCAGCGCCTTCATGAAGAGCGTGGCGAACGGGGTCGAATGCGAGCCGCCGGCCCCGTGATCCTGGCCGCCTGGTTGGCGCTACTGCCAGCGGAGGGTCATGCTGTTGTCGCCACCCAACTGGCCTTGCGTGCCGAACGGTCCCCCGAGTCGGTTCAGGAGATCGCAGAGCCCCTTCGCGTCGGCCGCCGAGGCGCGGTTCAGCCGGAACTGCCTGACCTGCAGGGGGACCAGCCGCGCCTCCACGAGCCGGCCCTGGCGCGGGTCCACCTGGGCCAGGTACATCAAGGCCAGGTCGCCCCGGAACGCCTCATACCCCCCGATCCCTTCGTAGTCGGTCAGGAAATCTCCGCAGCCGTAGAGGATCAGGCGGTCCCGGTAGACTTCGGGGGCCTTGACGTGATGAGACGAATGGCCGTGAACGACATCGACGCCTTCCTCGACGAGCCGATGGGCGAAGTGAATCTGCTCGTCGGGGATGTCGTAGCCCCAGTTACCGCCCCAGTGGATCGAGGCCACAGTCACGTCACCGGCCTGCTTGAGCTGCCGTATCCGGCCGGCGACGCGTCCGGCGGTCTCTTCGGACAGGTCCTCCAGGCGGTTGACGCCTGGCCGGGCCTCGGTCGCGCCCCACTCCCGGGGGATGCCGCTGGTGGCCGACCCCAGCGCGAAGACGAGCACGCGGCCCTTGTCCGTCACGTCGAGTGCGGCCGGGGACGCGGCTTCCGGGGCACTCAGTCCCGCGCCCGCGTGGGCCACGCCCGCCCGGTCCAACGTCTGGAGCGTCTCCGCCAAGCCCTCGTATCCCCAGTCAAGCACGTGGTTGTTGGCCAGGCAGCAACAGTCGATGCCCGCCGCCGTGATGCAGGCGACGTTCCGGGGGTGCATGCGGTAATGAATGCCTTTATCGGGCCAGTAGTCCTCGCTGGCCGTAATGCTCGTCTCCAGGTTGATGATCCTCACGTCGGTTCCGGCCCGCTGTAGCTCCACCAGCGCGTCGCCCCAGACGCACCCGAAGTGCATCGGCCGGGGGATTGGCCCGTGGGCGCCCTCGGCAAGCCGCACGTACTCGCGGGCGTCGTGGACAAAGGGTTCGTGCAGGACGGGGTTGCCGGGATGAGGCAAGACTTGATCGATGCCCCTTCCCGTCATCACGTCGCCGCACAGGAACACGCAGATCGGCGTGGCCTGATCCGACCTCATCCTTTGCCCCCTTCAGCGCACCTTCCCCCTTCTCCGTCGAGCAGGTCGCAGACCTCACTCTTCCGAGAGACAATCGCGTCGTGACACCGGCAGGCGGTGGAAGACCACCAGCACTTGCCAGGCCAATGAAGTGTCGCAGTCAACGAGTTCGCTTTCCTTGGCCGTTCGCTTGCGGGGCCTCGTGCCGTATACGCACGTCGCCCGTGCGATTATGCACACCACGGCGGATTGACCGGATCTTCTCCCCCTCCTGTCACGGCCGAAGGATAGCCCTCGACGGCCGGCCAAACGGAGACGAATGCCCGACGCCTGCCCGTTCGCACGGCACCTCAGTTCCTCATGACTGATCCGCTGCAGGGCTGGCTCTTCCAGAAAACGGGCGGATGGTATCGAAGTTGTATGTGGTGAGTTGAGCCCGAAGCAACTGCCCGAGCGAGTAACCCCGAAACCGAGCAGACGATGGGCAACCCCGAGGGGACTCAGGCCCCGTAGGGGCCTGCCAATGGAAAGGAGCGACAGCTATGACAACACAAACAACCAGCGGGTCGAAAGAGCGCGTGGTCAAGATACCGTCCAGACGTCACCTGTTGCAGGGGATCCTCGTCGTGCCGGAGGCGGCGGGCGGGGTGGTGTCCTTCGCCCACGGCAGCGGCAGCGGCCGGTTCAGCCCCCGCAACCAGTTCGTGGCCCGCGTCCTCCAACAGGCCGGGCTGGTCACGCTCTTGATCGACCTCCTCGAAGAAGAGGAGGCGGATGACCGGGACAAGGTCTTTGACATCGAACTCCTTGCCGGGCGCCTCCAGAGCACGGCCGACTGGCTGAGCCGCGCTCCCGAGACCGGCGGGCTCCGCCTGGGTTACTTCGGGGCGAGCACGGGGGCGGCGGCGGCCCTGGTGGCGGCGGCCCGGCAGCCCGCCGGGATAGGGGCCGTGGTCTCGCGCGGCGGCCGCCCGGACCTGGCACGTGACGATCTCCCCGCCGTGCGGGCGCCCACCCTGCTCATCGTCGGCGGCGATGACGATGTGGTTCTGCAGCTCAACGAACAGGCCCTTCGCCTCCTGAGCTGCCCGAAGGAGTTGGTTGTGATCCCCGGAGCCACTCACCTCTTCGAGGAGCCCGGTGCCCTGGAGGAAGTGGCCCGACTGGCGCAAGAATGGTTCGGCCGTCACCTGGCGGCCGGCGGGAGGTAGCCATGTTTGTCAACCGCGAAGACGCCGCCCATCAGCTGGCGCAACGATTGAAGGGGCGCGAGCTGCACGACCCCCTGGTGCTGGCGATCCCCCGCGGCGGTGTGGTCACCGGCGCGGAACTGGCCCGGGAGCTGGGCGCGGAACTCGACGTCGTCCTGTCCCGCAAGCTCCGCGCGCCGGGGCAGCCGGAGCTGGCCATCGGGGCCGTTACCGAGGACGGGCGCGTCTATCTCAACCGCTTCGCTCAGGAAGTCCTTGACCTCACCGATGAGTACCTGGCCGAGGAGCGCGACCACCAACTCGCCGAGATCGCCCGCCGCCAACGGCTGTTCCGCGGCGTGCGGCCGAAGGCCCCGGTCGCGGGCCGCTCGGTGATCGTGACCGACGACGGCATCGCCACGGGCGCGACCATGATCGCCGCGCTGCAAGTGGTCAAGGCGCAACGCCCCCGCGAGGTCATCGTCGCCGTGCCGGTCGCTTCCCCCGACCGGGTGGCGGAAGTCCGCCGCTGGTGTGACGACGTGGTCTGTCTGCTCGCCCCCGTCGAGTTCTGGGCCATCGGCCAGTTCTACGAGGACTTCACGCAGGTCGAGGACGAGCAGGTCGTGGCCCTCCTGCGGGAATTCGTCCCCGCTCCCCAGGCCACAGCAGCCACGGCTTGACCCGGGGCCGGAGCGGTTGTGCATCGCCCGCGCCCTGGCCACAGAGCCTGAGGTACTGCTCCTGGACGAACCGGCCTCGGCGCTGGATCCGGCGTCCACGGCGCGCATCGAGGACCTGATCTTCGAGCTGAAGCGCGACTACACCATCGTCATCGTGACGCGCAACATGCAGCAGGCCGCCCGGGTCTCCGACCTGACGGCCTTCTTCCTCCACGGCCGGCTCATCGAGGCCGGCCCGACCGGCCCGCTGGAGCGCATCGCCGACCACGCCACCAACATCGCCGAGAACGTGATCTACCTCGTGGAAGGCGAGATCGTCCGCCACCGCCCGGAAGCTATACCAGAGCCGTTGGAAAACCGGGCATGGTTCAATACCGGGCGGTTTCGGGTGACAGTGGCTGTGGCGGCACGTTTCCAACGTGCCGGTGGGATACGGCACGTTGGAAACGTGCCGCCACAGCCACTGTCACCCCGATTTGAACCATGCCGAAAACCGACGTTTAGCGGCCGCCCTCGGGGCGGCGCTCGGAGCGCCGCCCCGAGGGCGGCCGCTAAACAACCGGAAATCGAATGGCCTGAGTATATCCAGGCGGAAGGCGAGCCTGCGGGCAGCGCCTGAGATAACCCTCCCGCGTGCCGGGGAGGCACTCGGGGAGAAGGGCGGCAGTTAGAAGCCGATCTTGCGCGGTGCCGGGGTGCAGCCTTGCCGCAGTTCGCGATTGATGGCGTCCGCGACGTGGTTGAAGAATGCCTCCTCTTCGGCGGGAAGCCTGAAAATGGACGACCCGAGATGGAACTCGAGCCCGCCAGGCTTCAGAGGCGCGAACTCAAAGGACAACCAGACCGGGTATTGGTCTTGATCCGGAGGCGCACCGACCCTGATCTCCAGTCCAAGGCAATGGCGGCCTTTCTCGGGGCAAAACCGGATCGGCGGCGCGGCGCTGTGGACCGTCCCAGCTACCGTGTTTGTGTCCAGGTCAACGTAGTGAGCCTGGTTCTCGGGGCAGCGGAAGGAGGCGCACATGCGTCGGAACACGTCCCCGACGGTAGCGGGGAGGTCGCGAAGCCGCTCCTCCCGCTCCAGTTGCTCCTCTTCGGCCCGGGCTTTGCCCGCCCGGAAGGATTCACAAAACTCTTGAAACCTGGACATTCGGGGTCTCCGCAGCGCCCGCGACCAGCAGAACACGCAATCCGGCAGCCTTCCCGCCGACCCTCAACCCATTTGGGCAGTCGGGCCTTCCCTTAAAGAGCCAAGCGGTTTCCGTGCCCGGCACCATGTCCTCACCCTCGAAATGGGCAAGCTTGCGGAAGCGCCGCACCTTGGCCGTCCTCTCTCGGACTCGTGCCAAGCGGGGACGACGAACTGCCGCATTCTCCATCCTGGCCGAGCGGCGCGCCCTTGATTGCAAGTGCCATGCCCGAAGCCCGGAAGCGCCCTCCTGCACTCTTGCTGGAAGAGGGCGGTGAATCCTGCCTCCTCAAGGGCCGGATCAGCAGGTCAGGTGCAGAATCGCGTTGGTTTCAGCCGGGTCCTTCTTGAGGGCCTTGATCGCCTCGGGAGTGGGACAGGTGACGAGCGCCACGCCGCGCCGCTCGGCCTCGGCGCGGACCTCGTCCATGACCGGCAACGCCCCCGCCATCCCGGTGCCGACCACCAGGCGCTTGCAGTCCCAGGGAATGTCTTCCTTCAGGGACAAAGGGGTGTGGCCGAACCGGTCGCGAAACTCGCGCGACGCCTTCTTCTTCCGTTTGCGGATCATCCCCTGGTCCAGGATCACGTCCTTGGTGTATTCCTCGCCGTCGATGCGGAGTGAACCGAACCTGTACTTGCCCCACTTCATGGCCATCCTCCTTCGGCTGGCGGCGGCTCCCTCGTTCTCCACGGCGGGAGGATGCCCGAGGGCCGTCCCCCATGCCCGCCATTGAACTCCCACCGCGAAACTGAAGCAAGGGCGTGCAATTGTCAGGCCAGCGGTGAGGTTGCTCCCGGGCCCTCGCGCCGCGGCTGCCGGTCAGTCGCGCGAAGGGAGAGCAGCGCGAGGGCCCGGATCGTCCTTCACAGGCGTCGTCCGGCCTTGTGCGGACCCGGCCGCCTCCCTGGGCGAAATCGCACAGTCGGTGGAGCGGTCGATCCCGCGAGCCTGTGCCGAGTGCCCAGGGCGACAGGGGACGTGGCGCCTTCGCGGCTTAATGAGGCAACATGGGAGAATCTCGTCCTTCTTGGTTCCCGGGCACTTCATTTGCTTTCCGTAACAACCGCGGCATGCGAGGGAGGCTGAAGAGTTGCCGCCAAGCCCTGCGACTATTGGCCAGGAGACCGCGACCATGAGACGCGCGCAGAGTCCCAAGCGACGCCCTTCCCGGCGTGCGGTGGCCACCCGCCCCGGCCGGCAACCCCGCCCCAGGACCATCAGCGAGGAGAGGTGGGCCCTCATCACCGAGCTGGACGAGGGGTCGGCCCCCGTCCTCCGGGACCTGATCGCCAGGATCGCGCGCGGCGACCTGATCCACGGGCACGCTCTCTAAGTGACGGCGCGGACGACCCACACGCACAGCCCTCGGGAGGGTACGGCATGTTAGCCATCAAGACGGTCCTTCATCCCACCGATTTTTCGGACAACTCGCGGGCCGCGTTTCAGCTGGCGTGTGCCCTGGCGCACGACTACGGGGCGCGACTGGTCGTCGCGCACGTGGCCCGGAGACCGGTGATCACCCCGCTCGTGGGGCCGCTCCCTCCGCAGCCGGAAACCTACCAGGAAGAGTTGACCGAGCAACTCAAGGGCCTCCAGGCGGCGGCCCCCGAGGTCCGCATGGAGCCACGGCTGATGTTGAGCGAGGATCCCGCCGGGGAGATCCTGCGACTCGCCGCGGAGGTCGAGTGCGACCTGATCGTTCTCGGGACCCACGGGCGGACCGGGCTCGGGCGCGTGCTGCTGGGGAGCGTGGCCGAACAGGTGCTCCGCCGTGCGCCCTGCCCCGTGCTGACCGTGAAAATGCCTCTGCCAGCCGCGGGGTCGGCGGAGGCCCCGTTGGCGACGGCGGAGAAGGTGCGAGCCTAGTGAGACCAGGACGGAGGCAGCGGGCCGTGCTCCCGATGCCGCCATGAACTCTTGTCAACGCACTCGATTCCGAGGGAGGCACGTATGGACTTCCGACCATTGGCCGAGGTGGAGAGGCGGCAGCTGATCGATGCCCTGCGGAGCAACGTGGAGAGCGACCGGGCCATCCTGATGGACCGCCGCGACACCAGCTTCGCCGGCAGCAGCGACGACGCGACGGACGAAGAGGTCATCTTTGCCATCAGGTCGGTCCCTTGCCACTACTGATCGGGCCGCCTGCCACCACGGGATGGAGAAGGGGGCGTCGGCCCGGCCCCGGGCGGTCCGAGGCCGCGGGCCGGCGGGAGACCGGATCACGTAAAGGAGACTTTCATGGCCCTGTTGACTCGCTGGGAGCCGTTCCGCTCGCTGGGGCGGGAGATGGCGCGGATGCGGGACGAGATGGACCGGCTCTTCGACCGCTGGGATGTCACCGCGGAGGCCTGGCCGGCGCTGGCGGTGTCCTACCCGCCGGTGAACGTCTGGGAGGACCAGGAGTTCGTCTACGCCGAGGCCGAACTGCCCGGCCTGAAGCTGGAGGACCTGCAGATCACAGCGACCGGCGACGACCAGCTGACGATCAAGGGGGAGCGCAAGGCTGCTGCCCCGGAGAAGGTCGAGTGGCACCGCCAGGAGCGCGGCTTCGGCAACTTCGAGCGCGCCCTCGCGCTGCCGGCCGCCATCGACCCGGCCAAGGTGGAGGCCCGCCTGGAGAACGGTGTGCTGACCGTCAAGATGGCCAAGAGCGCGGCGGCCAAGCCGCGGAAGATCCCCGTGAAGGCGATCTGAAACCCGAGTCCCCAAGAGTGCAAGATCCGAAGGAGGTATCCCGTGGCAGAGGCAACAACGGCGGTCGTCAAGAAAGAAGCCGGCGAGGTCGCCCCGGCGGAATCGACCCGGGGCGGCATCTACTACACGCCGCGCGTGGACATCTACGAGACCGCGGACGAGTTGGTCCTGCAGTGCGATGTCCCGGGCGTCAGTCCCGGGGACATCGAGCTGCGCTTCGAGAAGGGAGAGCTGAGCCTGCACGGCAAGGTGCGGCCGCGGCAGGCGCCGGCCGAGTACGTGCAGGACGAGTACGGCGTCGGCGACTTCTACCGCGCGTTCAGCGTCGGCATCGAGGTGAACCCCGAGAAGATCGCGGCGGAGTACGCGCAGGGCGTGCTGACCATCCGCCTGCCCAAAGCGGAGCGGGTGAAGCCCCGGCGGATCGCCGTCAAGGCGGGGTAGGCCGGGCCGGGCGTGCCGGCCGGTCGCTGAGTCGTGTCTGAGATGAAGAAAGAAGGAGAACCGAGTCATGCGTAGCTTGATCCCCTGGAGAAGGATAAGGAGGGCGTTGGCGGGCGACGGCGGGGCGGCGGTTCCGTCCCGCGACTTCCCGGTCCTCCTGGGCCGGATGCGCGACGAGTTCGACCGCCTGTGCGAGCGCTGCTCCCGCGAGATGCCCGCCCTGTGGCGGGGTGAGGGGGGCTGGCGCTGGGGCCTGGACATCAAGGACGAGGAGGGGGCCGTCGTGGTGCGGGCCGAGGCGCCGGGCTTCGAGGCCGCCGACTTCGACCTGGAGGTGTGCGACGACCGCATGGTCCTCCGGGCTTCCAAGAAAGTGGAGAAGGTGGACGAGGGGGGTAAGCGCCGCGAGGTGCGCGAGCAGGAGTGCTACGAGTCGGTGGCGCTGCCGGCGGGCATCGCCAAGGACAAGGTCAGCGCCGAGTACCACAACGGCGTGCTGACGGTGACGCTGCCCAAGACCGCCGAGGCCAAGGGCAAGCGCATCCCCGTGACGGCGAAGTGAGGCGCCGCCCGGGGAAACCGGCTCGCCCTGCGGGAGTCGATGATTCCCGCTGCGCAGAGGCGTCCCACAGGTCGTGTAGCGATCCACGTCTGTGGGCGCCGTTGTGGCACCATCCCGGCCTGGCCGATCTCAGGCGGTCGCCCGCCGGGCGATGGCAGGTCCAGCGGACCACCTCGCACCCTCGTCACCGCCGCACGTCGCGACGGCAGCGAGGCGCTTATGAAGGAAACGCGACCATGAGTCTCACGGGATTGAGTCAGTTTGACACCACCGTCCAGGCGACCAACACGTGGCTCAAGGGGCTCATGGAGCGCCTCGGCTGGGAGGACCAGCACCGCGCTTACCATGCCCTGCGGGCGGTCCTGCACGCGCTGCGCGACCACCTGACCGTGGACGAGGTGGTGACGCTGGGCGCGCAACTGCCGCTGCTGATCCGCGGCATTTACTACGAGGGCTGGCACCCGGCCGACAAGCCGCTGAGGGAGCGGAAGAAGGAACAGTTCCTGGCCCACATCGCCTCGGCCTTTCCTGACGCCCTGGGGATTGATGCGGAGGAGGTCGCGCGCGCGGCCTTCGCGGTGCTGGCCGAAAACGTCAGCGGCGGCGAAATCCGGGGGCTGCAGCACGTCCTGCCCGCTGAGATCCGTTCCCTGGTGCCTTGACAGAGCTGCCGACCCACAACCGTTGCGTTCCCGCCTTTCTTTGCCTGGAAAGGAGGGATGTCATCATGACGCTCGGTCAGATGGGAGCAAGTGCCATGAAGACCAACACCCAGCTACAGCATGACGTCCTGGCCGAACTCGAGTGGGAGCCAAGCATCGACGCCTCCCAGATCGGCGTGGCCGCAAAGGACGGGGTCGTGACCCTCACCGGCCCGGTGGCCAGCTACGCCGCCAAGGTGACGGCCGAGCGCGTGGCCAAGCGGGTCCACGGGGTCAAGGCGGTGGCCAACGACGTCGAGGTCAAGATCCCGGGCAGCGGCCAGCGGGGCGACGCCGACATCGCCGCGGCCGCGCTGAGCGCCCTCAAGTGGGACACCACGGTTCCTGAGGACCGCATCAAAGTCACCGTCCGCAACGGCTGGATCACGCTGGAGGGCAAGGGGGACGGGGGTATCAGAAGGACACCGCGGAACGCGTGGTGCGCAACCTGACCGGCGTCACGGGGCTGAGCAGCCCAATCTCTGTGCGGTCCCAGGTGAGGCCGGGTGACGTCAAGGACAAGATCGAAGCCGCGTTCAAGCGCAGCGAGGAGCTGGACGCGCAGTGGGTGAGCGTGCAGGCTCGCGACGGCAAAGTGACCCTGAAGGGCAACGTCCACTCCTGGACCGAGAAGGACGAAGCCGAGCAGGCTGCCTGGGCGGCACCCGGCGTAGCCGAGGTCGAGAACCTCCTCACCGTGACGACGTAGATGGCGTCTGCCGGAAGACGCCCGTGGCGAGTAGTCTCCGAGCGGAGCCCTGCTCCTGTGCCGGGGACCCGATGAGAATCGCCGCGGAGTGTTTAAGACTGCCGACAAGATGTGTCAGTGTGAAGGAGGAAGAGCCATGACAGCAAGGCGAGTTGATTCGCCGCCCCGAGCGGCGGGGAAGGCCTCTGTCGCCAGCCAGGCCGAGGCGAGGGAGGGCGCGTGCCCCGCCTTGACGGCGCCCCCCAAGGAGAGGCCACCGTCGGACAGTGGCCTGCCCGGCGGCGGCCGGGGTCGCGTCGATCTCACGGGGATCATCCCCCCGGGCATCCACGTAGACCCCGACATCACCGAGGGGCACCCCGGCTACGAAGAGAGCGGCGACTCGGAGATCATTCCGCCGTCGCGCCTGACGGGGAGAACTGGCGAGGGAGAGGGCAGAGCCGGCTGACCTTCATGCCGCACCGGCCTCACACGCCTCCCGCCGCAGAAAGGAGCCGAACGATGCTCGCAGAGTTCAGCATCTACCCGATGCAGACGGAACACCTGAGTAAGGACGTGGCCAAGGTCATTGAAACGCTGGAGGGCATGGGCCTGAATTACCACCTCGGTCCCATGAGCACCGCGGTCGAGGGCAACTGGGAGCAACTGATGGAGGCCATCGGGCGTTGTCACCACGTGGTGGGACTGAGCCACGACCGAGTCGTCACCACGATCGTGATCGACGATCGCAAGAATCAGCCGCACCACCTGGCCGAGATGATCTCCAGCGTCGAGCGGCAACTCGGGCACCGGGCCAAGCATTGATATCGGAGGGGTGGGCAAGGCCGCGCCCGGTTCCTTCCCCGGGGTCAGAACGCGTCCCGGCACCTGAGCAGAGGAGACGGTGAAATGGACGTGAAGGAAGCGATTTTCCAACGTCGGTCGGTGCGCGAGTTCACGGACCAGCCGGTTGACAGGACGACGGTGCTGGCTCTGCTCCAGGCCGCCACCCAGGCGCCCAGTGCGGTCAATCACCAGCCGTGGGCGTTCGCGGTCATCCAGGACAAGATGCTTCTGAGGGGCTATTCCGACCGGGCCAAGAGCCTGTTCGGCAGGACCGCGGACCAGGGCTCCCTGGTTCCCGAACTCAAGGAAATGCTCGCGGATCCCGCGTTCAACATCTTCTATAACGCCGGCACGCTGATCGTGATTTGCGCCAAGCCCATCGGCCAGCACCCTGATTGGGATTGCTGTCTGGCGGGACAGAACTTGATGCTCGCCGCCCACGGCATGGGTCTGGGGACGTGCCCGATCGGCTTCGCCTGGCCGCTCCTGGAAGGGCCCGATGTCAAACGGGACTTGAAGATGCTGCCGGAATACATCCCGGTCCTTCCGATCATCGTCGGTTATCCCAGCAAACCGCCGCCGCCGGTGCCACGCAACGCCCTGGAGATCCTCTGCTGGAAGTGACCTTCTGTCCCGCGCGAACGCATTTCCGGCAAGGGACGGTGAGAGGAGCACTGGTATGACGAGCACACGCTGGGAGCACTTTGCTCACGAGGCAGACATCGGCATACGCGGCATCGGCACCTCCAAGGAGGAGGCCTTCGAGCAGGCCGCCGTCGCCCTCACCGCCGTGATCCTGGACCCGCAGGAGTTGGCGGCAGAGCAGGCGGTCGAGATCACGTGCGAGGCCCCTGACGACGAGTTGCTGCTGGTCGATTGGCTCAACGCCCTGGTCTACCAGATGGCAACCCAGCGGCTGCTCTTCGGCCGCTTTGACGTGCATATCGACGGCCACGGATTACACGCCAGGGCGTGGGGGGAGCCGATCGACGTGGCCAGGCACCAACCCGCCGTCGAGGTCAAGGGCGCCACCCTGACGAGCCTCCGGGTCGGGCAAGAGGCCGGCGGCACCTGGGTCGCTCAGTGTGTGGTCGATGTGTAGGCACCGGGAGCCGGGAGACCGTCATGGACATGAGCTTGCTGACGCGCAAAGCCGAGTACGAGTGGTGGGTCGTGCCGCAGGGCAAGATGCGCGTGCCGGCGGTGCTCTACGCCACCGAGGCACTGGTGCGCGACATGGACGCCAAGGTGTATGAGCAGGTGACCAACGTGGCCACCCTGCCCGGCATCGTCAGGGCCTCCTACGCCATGCCGGACGCCCACTGGGGCTACGGCTTCCCGATCGGCGGGGTGGCCGCCTTCGACCCGAACCTGGGTGGCGTCGTGTCCGCCGGCGGTGTGGGGTTCGATATCTCGTGCGGCGTCCGCACGCTCTGCACCGGCCTGACCCAGAAGGATATCGAGCCGCACAAGGAGGCACTCGCCGACGCGCTGTCCCGCGCCGTGCCCGCCGGCCTGGGCAGCACCGGCCGGCTGCACCTGAAGCCGAAGGAGATGGACGCCATGCTCGGCGGCGGCGCCCGCTGGGCGGTCGAACTGGGCTACGGCACCCCGGCCGACCTGGAGCGCATCGAGGAGCGCGGCTGCATGGCCGGCGCCCGTCCCGAGGAGGTTTCCGACCACGCCAAGAAGCGGCAGCAGGACGAGGTCGGTACGCTCGGCTCCGGCAACCACTACCTGGAAGTGCAGCACGTGGCCGAGGTCTACGACGCCGCCGCGGCGGCCGCCTTCGGCCTCCGCCTGGGCGACGTCGTGCTGACCATCCACTGCGGCTCGCGCGGCCTGGGCCACCAGATCGGCACCGAGTTCCTGAGGCGCATGGCCGTGGCCGCGGCTGGCTACGGCATCGAGCTGCCCGACCGCGAGCTGGCCTGCGCCCCGATCGACTCGGACCTCGGCCAGCGCTACCTGGGGGCCATGCGTGCCGCCATCAACTGCGCCCTGGCCAACCGCCAGGTCATCACCCACCTGGCGCGGAAGGCGTTTGCCGAATTGTTCCCGTCGGCGCGGCTGCCGCTGCTGTACGACGTCTCGCACAACACCTGCAAGCTGGAGACGCACGTCGTCGATGGGGAGCGGCGACGGTTGTTCGTGCATCGCAAGGGGGCGACGCGGGCCTTCGGGCCGGGCCACCCGGACCTGCCGGCGGCGCTGCAGGCGACCGGCCAGCCGGTGCTGATCGGCGGGTCGATGGGCACCTGCTCGTACATCCTGGCCGGCACGCGCGAGAGCATGGAGCGGTCGTTCGGCTCGTCGTGCCACGGCGCCGGCCGCAGCATGAGCCGGCACGAGGCGCTGAAGAAGTGGCAGGGGCGGGAACTGGTCCGGCAGCTGGCCGACCAGGGCATCCTGATCCGGACGCCGTCGTACCGCGGCGTCGCGGAGGAGGCGCCGGGGGCGTACAAGGACGTCAGCGCGGTGGTGGACGCCGCCGACCAGGCGAAGCTGTCGCGCAAGGTGGCCAGGCTGTTGCCGCTGGTGTGCATCAAGGGGTGAGCGGCATGGCCCTCCCTGGCGTTGTTACTGTCGGGAGGGCCCTTGCGCTTGACACCGCCCGTCTTCATGCGAGGCTGTCCCCAGTGGTATCCTCCCGAACCGTCACCACCGGCTGCGTCATGATCTCTCGCACTCGCATGACTCTTCTCCTGACGCGACGTGCAGCTCCTTGTGCAGCGCGATCACGAAGTTCAGCACGTCCATCGAATCGAGGTCCAGCTGCTAGCGGAAGCCGACATCGGGCTTGAGGCGCTCCAGGTCTGCCTCCGGCGCGATCCGACCGGCACCACCCTCATGGTTGGATTCGGGGATCTCAGGGGGCTCTGAACACGAAACGAGGGGGCCGGCGTCACCCCCCTCGTTCGCGCGCCCTGCGGGGTAGGACCGCCATTACTTCGTCTTGGCATCCCGGACGATCTTATGGCACTGCACACAGCTGATCGTCAATTGCGTGTAAGCGAGTGTGGCCCCCTCGATGTTCTTCGCCTTGGCCTGCCGGATCAGCTCTCGGTTGGCGAAGTCGAAGTAGCTCACCTGCTCCTTGTAGCCGGGCGTATCGGGCTTGGCCCATTTCTCGAGGTAGCCCAGGAAGTTCATGGCCTGGGCGTTCGTCCGAATCTTGTCGAAGTCCCCCTCGGTCAGGCCGGCGAGGACCTCTTGCGTCGCCTTCTGCTTCGCCTTCATCCAGGCGTCGGCCTTCTTCTCCTCGCCGTCCTTCTTCTTCTCCGGCTCTCCGGAGCCGCAGACCATGCACGACCCCAGCAGCACGGCCAGCGCTGCGAGAACAGTGAGTGCATTTCTCATTGCCGGCCCTCCTTTACTCCTGTGATGGGCGTGGGACACACAGCCCTGGCGCAGCAACAACCGTGCCGGGCGAGTGTTGCAACCCCGCCAGTGAGTGCGGTCATTCTTCCCCGCTCCCAAGGGGATAGCGGGATGGCCGCTGCCGGCGGCGACGTCCCGTTCCCTTTGCCGCAGTCAGGTAGTTGGATCGGGCCGGTGGCCTGTGCGATCCCGCCCAGCAGATGCACGCTTTCGCACGCCCCACGGTTCCCGGACGGAGAGTTGGGCACGCAATCCCGCCCCGTGCCGCAGTGAAGGGCAAGCCGGCGCGCGGCACAACCTTTGCTACCCGATTCGTCGAAATCTGCGGACGGTTGCCGGAATCCCCCGGCCCGAGATGATAAGCCGACCGCCCTGGGAGTCGGTGATTGAAGGAGGTGACGCCATGAAACTACCCTTGCAGGTCGCGTTTCACAACCTGCCCCATTCCGAGGCCATCGAGGACGAGGTCCGCGAGAAGGCGGACAAGCTGGACGAGTTCTGCGACCAGATCATGCGCTGCCGCGTGGTGGTCGAGGTCCCGCACCAGCACCACGAGCACGGCAACTTCTACCAGGTCCGGATCGACTTGACCGTGC
>Ga0116219_10000948_pt1 | contig 28585 bp, 29 predicted proteins | sample Sb_taG_4_FD_91019 | JGI IMG/M metagenome (GOLD analysis project Ga0116219, IMG submission 91019) | Peat soil microbial communities from Weissenstadt, Germany - Sb_50d_6_BS metaG | ecosystem: Environmental > Terrestrial > Soil > Wetlands > Peat | place: Germany: Weissenstadt | collected 2010-09-21 | reverse complement strand
GAGTTCCTTGCGCTCATGGCGGAATCAGTCGAGACTGGCTTTTCCTGCTATATCTCCAAAGAGACACATCGGCATTTCATATCGAGCCGTCATGCGACCCTAGTCGGAGCGCGTCCCTACACCTACGCCGTCCGCACATGCATCGGAAGCACACAAAAATTCAGAGAACAGCGAGAAGAACCGTTCGCTTTTGTCTTTGATCAAATGAGCCAAGGCAAAGGCGAGATTTTAGACATCCTTGGAAAGTTGCCTCAAGAGGCAAAATCGGAGCTGAGGCTGCCCTCTGGATTCGACGCATGGATTCATGCAAATAAACGCAAGCTCCCGCCACTTCAGGCAGCCGACATTTTTGCGTGGAATGTCTACCGGATCGCCACCGACAGAAACCACCCGGCTACCGATTGGTGTCTCATGCTGAATGAATATCTCCCGTTTCTCAAGATTGCCCCAATTTCAGAACGGCAATTGATTGAAAACGCACAAGCATTGGCGACAATACAAAGGGAGGAACACGAAAAATGAATTGGAAATGGGTTCTAGTCGGCATCCTCGGCGTGCTCTTGGGCCTATTGATTGCTCCTTTTGAGCACAAGAGAGTACTTGCCTCGGCTGCTCCTGTCAGTACTCACTTTCAGATACAGGCTGCAACGGTGGATGAGTCAGACGGACAGGGACAGCGCGTTCCTTCACACGAGGTATTTCTTCTGGACACAGAAAGTGGTGAAGTGTGGCAGTTTCAGGGCCCGGTTACGGCTTTTAACCAAACTAAGGGAGAAGCGGCGTTTATTCCGCCGAAATTCTTTCGTGTTGCGGTACAGTAGAACAAATAGAAAAGCCGGGGTGCCAGCCCCGGCTCTGGTTCGCTCATCCTCACGCGAATTATCGCACAGGAGGAGTGTGTATGCGACACCCGGTCGAACTAGCCGAAAAGATTCTCGCCCTTCTGGAACATGAGGACTTCCGCGACGCCGTGAAAGCGTTGAAGATCGCCACGATTCTTCTGCCTTTACCGCTTAGCTCTTTGAGTGTTCCAAGTGAAACTGCTCAAGTTCTCGAAGAATCTGCTGTAGAAGTACGATGATCCGTTCGGCTTGCTTTTCGGTCATTTAATTCGCCACCCCCAAACCATAACTTTCCCTCTGTTTAATTATTTTGTCAAATATATTATTGCCAAAGAACAACGACGCTGAGCAAGTTAATTCTTTTGAGCAGCTTCGGCCGGCTATGCACCGTGGGATGTTCGGTCGATGGGAGGCGTGAAACAAAGACGGTTCTACTCGCAAGAAGCGCGAGCAGGGCTCGCTTTGGGCCATGATCTCCAAGGCCAATTGAGCTGGGGGATTGCGTAAACGCCGGCGCCGGGGGAAACGCGATTTATTCCTTACCGAACAACTCTTTTCCGTCTTCGAGAAAGCTGATAACAACCACGATCGCCGACCCGATGAGGCCGAGGAAGAACATCAGCTCCAGAATACGCATTCCAACGATCGCGAATATCATGCACCGATTCTAGCTTACCCCGATGTTTTACACTCGCCCCAGTATGCAACAGAGCTCAAAGTGGCGGTCGTGGAAGCCTTGGGCCGCCGCAGTTCTTTCCGCGGGTTTGCTTGAGCTGCCGTTTCCACTTGCCGGCCCGCTGCCGCCGTGGCGATCGATCTTCGCCTGGTTCGCGCTGGTCCCGCTGCTCTGGGCGGTGCTTTCGATCGCTCGCTCTGTGCGGCCGCACCCGCTACGCGACGCCTTCTTGATTGGTTATCTCTGCGGCTTTCTGTGGTACATGGGCAACTGCTACTGGATTCGCGCCACGATGATGCATTACGGCGATATGCCGCCGATGGCGCCGACTTTGTTGCTAATCGGATTCAGCCTTGTGCTGGGGCTTTACTTCGGTTTTTTGGCCCTGGGCGTGGCGCTGGTGCAACGCGCCACCGGGTCCGTTCGCATAGCACTTGCATTCGCGCCGTTTCTTTGGACGGGACTCGATCTCGCCGCCGCCCGCATCACCAGCGTTCCCTGGGACCAGCTTGGCTATTCACAAGTGGACAATGCGCTGGTCAACCAGCTCGCGCCTTGGACCGGCGTTTATGGAATCACTTTCGTTCTGATGACGGCGAACGCGCTGCTCGCCGGCGGATGGCTGGTTGAGAGCCGGGCAGCCAGCAGGTTTTCCGGCCGCTGGGCCTGGGTAGCTTGCGGAGCCGTTCTGCTGGTTGCGGGGGAGTGCGGCGTCTTTGTTGCATCACCGAGGACAGATGCGACTACAACCGCCGTCCTTGTGCAGCCCAATCTCGATGTGGGCGCAGCCAGCAACTGGCCTGGCGCCGAATGGGACCAGCACATCGCTGAATTCACGCATCTGGCGAGCGAAGAGTGCAAGAGCTACATTGCCGGGATTCCACAATCCGGCGCGCCGAAGGGCGAAATTATCTGCCCGCCGTACCACACCTATCCTGATCTGATCGTCTGGCCGGAATCGCCCGCGCCGTTCGATCAGACTGACCCGCGGCTTCAAAAAGCGCTGATGAATATCGCCGGCGCGGTGCACGCTCCAGTCATCGCAGGCGGCATCGGCTGGACCTACGATGGCCCCACACAGGAGTGGCACTATTACAATTCGGCGCTGATCTTCGGCGCTGACGGCAAGCTCGCCGGACGCTACGACAAGATCCACCTGGTGCCTTTCGGCGAGTACATTCCGTTCCAGAACCTGCTCACCTTTGCCCACAAGCTTACGGGGCGTGTGGGGTTATTTTCGCGCGGCACCCAGCGCAATGCATTTCTTCTCGACACGCAGACTGGCGGCAGCCATCGCTACGGCATCTTCATCTGCTACGAAGCGGTCTTTGCCGACGAAGTTCGGCACTTCGCGCGCAATGGCGCCGAGGTCCTGGTGAACATCAGCGACGACGGATGGTATGGCGATTCGAGCGCGCCGTGGCAGCACCTGAATATGGCGCGCATGCGTGCCATTGAGAATCGCCGCTGGCTGTTGCGCGACACCAATTCGGGTGTTACGGCCTCCATTGATCCCTATGGCCGCGTCCGCGAAAGCATTCCCCGTCACCAGGTCGACGCGCTGCCCGCCGAGTTTGCCTTCCGCGACGGCATCACGTTCTACACCGCGCACGGCGACGTGTTTGCGTGGTTGTGTGCCATACTGGCATTGGTCATTGTGGGCCTTTCGCTCGGGCGCGGCCTGCGACCAGAATCTGAATCCAAAGCCAGGTCTTAAGAGCAGCATGACGTTGAACGATCTCGAATTCGCTTACGCTCCCGTGCGCAACCAGGTGCGCGACCTGCGGGAGTATCTTTGACCCTGCGCGGCTGCGCAGGGAACTCTCAGACATTGAAACCAGGCTTGCTGACCCAAAGCTGTGGTCTGATCCGGCCGCCTCGCAACCGCTGATGCGCAAGCGCAAGCGGCTTGAATCGCTCGTCGCCGACGATGAACAGCTTGTGCGTCGCACCGGCGACATCGAGACCTACTTCGAACTGGCGCGCGAAGACGAGGATGTGCTTGCAGACCTGGAGCGCGAGGTCAAAGCGCTCGGCGCGTTCGGCGAAGAGCTGGAAGCGCGCACCATGCTTGGCGGGGAAGCCGATCCGCTGAACGCGATCGTGACGGTGCATCCCGGGGCGGGCGGCACTGAGAGCCAGGACTGGGCCGAGATGCTGCTGCGCATGTATCTACGCTGGGCCGAGCAGCAGGGCTTTAAGACCGAGATGAACGATTACCAGGACGGCGAAGAGGCCGGCATCAAGTCCGCCACTTTCACCATCATGGGCGAATACGCCTTTGGGCAGCTAGCGGGCGAGAGCGGTGTGCATCGGCTGGTGCGCATCTCGCCCTTCGACTCGGCCAAGCGCAGGCATACGTCTTTCGCTTCGGTCTACGTTTCGCCGGAGATTGACGAGACCATCCATGTCGATATCAAGCCTGAAGACCTGCGCGTGGATACGTATCGCTCCGGCGGCAAAGGCGGCCAGCACGTCAACACCACCGACTCCGCCGTGCGCATGACGCATATTCCAACTGGAATCGTGGTCCAGTGCCAGAACGAGCGCAGTCAGCACAAGAATCGCGACAAGGCGATGAAGATGATGCGCTCGCGCCTCTATGAATATGAACTCGAGAAGAAGCAGGCAGCGAGCAAAAAGCTTGAGGACACCAAGCTCGACATCAACTTCGGCTCGCAGATTCGCTCGTACGTTCTTCAACCCTACCGCATGGCCAAGGATCATCGCACCAAGGTTGAGGTTGGCGATGTGGACAAGGTGCTCGACGGCTACTTGGAACCGTTCCTGAAGGGCTACCTGCTGGCCAAGCGCCGGGGCACGGCAAATGGCGCCGGTCCGGCTGACGATCTGGACGTGTAGCGCCGTGGATCGCAAAGTGGCGGGAACTGCACTGCCGACGAATGCGGATGATGAAATCGACGTGTAGTACGGTCTCGCGGTACGCCTGTATTTGGAGTGAGGTGCATGATGTCCGGTGAACAAGCACTGGTCCCGGCAAAGATTGAGCTCGGCGGTGTAACGCCCGTTCTGCGCGTCGCCGATGTGGAGGCGAGCATTCGATATTACGTCGATAAGCTCGGCTTCAAGGTCAAATGGGGATATCCGGCCGATGGAGAAGCATCCTTCGTGTCGATCTCCAGAGGCAAAACCTCCCTCTTCCTCAGCGCTGGCGATCAAGGGCATCCCGGCAGTTGGGTGTGGATCGACGGAAAAGATGTTGACAGGCTTCACGAAGAGTTCAAATTGTCAGGAGCCAGAATTCGCAACCCGCCGACCAACTACGCATGGGCGCTGGAGATGCAGGTCGAAGACCTCGACGGAAACATTCTGCGGATTGGCTCGGATCCAAGACCCGGCGAGCCGATCGGCGAATGGCTCGACATGCACGGGCAACGCTGGCGCCCGGAGTCCGACAGCACATGGACTCTCGTTCAAGCAAAATGAACACTCTTGTGCCTGTTTATTCCTGGCCGGTCACTCCGCCGGGGGTCTGGACAGCGCGGTTTCGCTCGCTTTTCTGTGCAATCGCGCGTACGCGATTACGCTGTGCGATGGCGTAGTCCGGCTTGAGGCGGATGGCTTCCTCGTAGTCCTGAATGGCGCGGTCGAGTTGCCCCATGCCGGCGTACACGATGCCGCGATTGTTGAACGCTTCAGGGTAATTCGGCTTGAGGCGGATGGCATCACTGAAGTCTTGAATGGCGCGTTCGGGCTGACCCGTGCTGACGAACGACACCGCGCGGTTGAAAAACGCCTCGGCGTAGTCCGGTTTCAGGCGAATGGCCTGGTTGAAGTTCTCGATCGCCTGGTCATGCTTGCCGTTGGCGTTCAATGCCGAGCCTCGGTTATTGAAAGCTTCGGTGAAGTTCGGATTGAGACGGATGGCCTGGTCAAACTCCGCAATTGCACTTTTGTAGTCGGCCATGTGCATATAGGCGATCCCACGATCGAAATGCGCAACGGCAAAGTCCGGCTTGAAGCGAATGGCCTGGTTATAGTCCTGAACGGCGCGTGCAACATCCCCTTTGCGGGCGTATGCTGCGGCGCGATTGTTCCATGCGGCAGCGAAATCCGGTTTGAGAGCAAGAGCTTTGTCGTAATCCACGATGGCGCGGTCCAACTCGTTCTCTGCGATGTATACGTTGCCGCGGTTGTTGAATGCCTCTGCTAAATCCGGCTTCAGATAAATTGCGCGATTGAAGTCCTCAATGGCGCGGTCAAGCTCGCTCTTCTCCAGGAATACGAGCCCGCGGTTGTTGAAAGGTTCCGGTGACTCAGGCTTGAGCTCGATAACCTGGTCGAATTCCAATATTGCACAATCGAGTTCGCCCCGGTTCTTGTACGCGAGGCCGCGCCGGTTAAGCGCGGCCACCATGGCGTCAGTTGTCGCGTCGACGATTTCAACCTGCCGGCTGCACGCGAGTGGATCGGGCGGTGCTTTGGTGAGACTGGCGGGCGCCTGATTGCTGGGTTGGCAGGGAGCGGACGCCGGGCCGGTGACGAGTCCGGCTGAAATGCAAAATGTGGCGGCGACGCAAACAAGCCGGAAAGATTTGGTGTGGAAGCAAAGCAGATATGTCACGTCCCAATTCGCCGTCATTCGACGACCCCTCCTCGGGCTTCGGGACAGGGATAGAGGGGAAGGGAACCGGTGAGACTTGGGGTTTTGCAGCCCAAAGCACCGCGGCAGCGCCGCGACCTGAAGGAGCCGATACGACGTCGCCGGAGTCCCTATTCTGTCGGATAAGCTAAGCAAAGATACGCCCGAACCGGGCGAAGGCCCAGTGATTTCGCGCACACTCGGCGTTACCCTGATGAGAGGTGCGGCGGAAGTTCAGTTTGCGGAAGCGGGCTGCTGAAGAACTATGAGCAATGATCCAGCGGTTATCGACGAAATGCTGCGCAATGCAAAGAACATCGCCGTGTTGGGCATGAGCGACAAGCCGCATCGTGCCAGCTACAACATCGGGCGCTATCTTGCGCAAAACGGGTATCGTATCTTTCCTGTCAACCCGGTGCTCAACGAGGTGTTCGGCGGTCCATGTTATCCGGACCTTGACGCCGCCCAAGCCGCAGCGCTCAAAGAAACGAGCTCTGCCCAGGCCGGCCGGGGAATCGATCTCGTTGACGTATTTCGCGCCTCAGAACACGTGCCGCCAATTGTTGACGATGTGATCCGGCTGAAGATTCCTTATCTCTGGCTGCAGGACGGAGTGATCCACGACGAAGCCTTGGCTCGCGCCCGCGCCGCAGGCGTCAAAGCGGTGCAGAATGACTGCATCTTCCGGCGTCACGCGGCGATGCTGGATCGCGAAAAGCGCCAGTAGATCCCGGACACCTCGTAACCGTGGTTCGGTACACTGAGTTCTAAGAAGTGGGTTCAGCGTTCCGCCTTCATGCGCCGTCACCAATTCATCATCGGACTGATGTTTTTCCTTGGCGCGGGCCTGCCTGCGGTCGCCGCATCCAACTCCGCCGACGCGGAGCATCTGCACGTGGAGCTGGTCATTCCTCATGATCAGCTTTACCCCGGCGGCACAAACCGGGCCGGCCTGTACTTCAAACTTGAGCCGGGCTGGCACGTTTATTGGCAGAACGCAGGCGACTCGGGCGAGCCGCCGCGCATCCACTGGACGCTGCCTGACGGCGTGACCGCTGCTCCGCTGCAGTTTCCTGCGCCGACGCGGCTGCCCCTTGGCCCGCTGATGGACTATGGCTACGAAAACGAGGTGCTGTTTCCGTTCAGCTTTCAGGTAGCCGACAGCGCGAAGCAAGGCCCCGCTGCTCTGCACGCCAAGGTCGACTGGCTCGTTTGCCGCGAAGTGTGCATTCCGGGGAAGGCGGAGCTCGACGAGAACATTCAGTTGCTTCACGCGGCGCCTATGCCGGCCGCGGTTTCCGGCCCCGATCAAGCGCTTTGGGACCGGCTCGCCAACAATCTGCCGCAACCGCTTCCGGCCGCAGATACCGCCGTCTTCCAGCCGATTGCAAGCGGCTTTCGTCTCGCCGTCTCCACAGGCCGGCGCGAAAAGAAAGCTGAATTTTTTCCTGAAGACCAGAACATTCTTAGCAACCCTGCGCCGCAAACTGTCACGCCCACGTCGGCTGGACTGGTTCTCGAACTCAAGAAGGATCCGAACCTCACGGCGAGTCCGGCGCAGTTGAAAGGAGTGCTCGAGCTCTCCGGCGGCCGCAACTATGAGATCGCGGCGACTCCGGGAGCCGTAGCCGCTCCGCCGCCGGTGCCGGCCGTTTCGCTGGTAGCCCTCGCGCGCATCGTGGGGCTCGCTTTTCTCGGCGGACTGCTGCTCAACCTCATGCCGTGCGTGTTTCCCGTGTTGTTTTTGAAGGGCCTGGCGCTTTGCCGGTCAGGGACCAAGGGACGCCGCGAGCTTTGCGCGCACGGGCTGGTATATGCCGCCGGCATTCTCGTTTCGTTTTGGGTATTGGTGGCTGTGCTTCTGGGCCTGCGCGCTGCAGGAGCGACGCTGGGCTGGGGATTCCAGTTCCAGTCACCGGTTTTCCTGTTTCTGCTCAGCGGGCTTTTCTTCCTTCTCGGCCTTTCGCTCGCCGGACAATTTGAAATCGGCATTTCGCTCACCAGCGCAGGCGGATCGCTCGCTGCAAAACAAGGCTACGCGGGCAGCTTCTTTACTGGAGTTCTGGCCGTCGTCGTGGCCACGCCATGCACGGCGCCGTTTATGGGCGTGGCCATCGGCTACGCGCTCGCGCAGCCCGCGGCCGTCACCTTCGCCGTGTTCACGGCGCTTGCACTCGGCCTCGCTGCGCCCTACGTGGTGCTCACGCTGCAGCCTGCGTGGACTCGCTTGCTGCCCAGGCCCGGCGTATGGATGGACGTGCTGAAACAGGCTGTGTCGCTCTTCATGTTTGGCACTGTCATCTGGCTTACGTGGGTCGTGGCGCAGGCTTACGGCGCCGCGCTGCTGGCGGTGCTGCTTTCGAGCTTTCTGCTGCTTGCCGTTGCGGGGTGGTTCCTGGGCCGATGGCCGGCTAAGCGGTGGGCAACTGTTGTTGCGGTCATCATTCTTGCGGGATTCGTGTTTGTCTCGGTGGCCGCACCGAAAAAGCTGGGAACGGCAGCCGAAGCCGCAATGCCGGCGGCCTCTCCTACTGCGCAGGCTACGTGGCAGCCCTGGTCGGCCGATGCCGTGCAGCGCGCCCTTGCCGCCGGGCAACCCGTATTTGTGGACTTTACCGCGAGCTGGTGCCTGAGTTGCCAGGTGAATGAGCGAGTCGCGCTGGATCAACCGCAAGTAATGCAGGCATTTCAGGCCGCGCATGTCGTGCTGCTCAAGGCCGACTGGACGCGGCAGGATCCAGCGATCACCGAGACATTGGCAGCGCTGGGCCGCAGCGGCGTACCCGTTTACGCGCTTTACACGCCCGGCCAAAGCGATCCCGAGCTTCTGCCGCAGGTACTTACGCCCGGAATCGTCATGAATGCATTGTCAAAACTGCCGCAGCGCACAACTCCGGCCAGCGGTGATTCGTCCAACCAACCATAAGCTCGAGACGGGCCCCCGGAAGTCGAGCCGGTAGTTCTTCGGAGTTCCCCCCAGGAGGCTCACGCGGATGAAGTCCATACCCTTTCTCGCAAGTGTCGCCGCGCTTGCGGCCGCCCTTGTGCCCGTTTCGTCCCACGCCCAGGCGGTTGTGGGCTCTCAAAGCCCAAATTTTACTGCGACGGACTCGCACGGGCGAACGCACGCGCTAAACGAGTACCGCGGCAAGTATGTGGTTTTGGAGTGGCACAACCAGGGCTGCCCCTACACAAGAAAGCACTACGTGAGCGGCAACATGCAGTCCCTGCAAAAGGAGTGGACCCAAAAGGGCGTGGTGTGGTTCACGGTCATCTCTTCGGCGCAGGGACAGCAGGGCTACGTGACTGATGCCGAGGAGAACGAGTATCTGGCGAAGATGCACGCCGATCCCACCGCCGTGCTCATGGATCCCCAGGGCAGGCTCGGCCACTTGTTTGGCGCCAAAACCACGCCGGAGATGTACGTGATCGATCCCGAGGGCAAGCTGATCTACGAGGGCGCTATCGACAACCGGCCCACGCCCGATGTCAGCGACATCAAAGGCGCAGACAACTACCTGAATGACGCGCTGAGCGAAGCCATGGCCGGCAAGCCTGTGGAGCATTCGTACACGCGCTCGTACGGTTGCTCGGTGAAGTACGCGGACTGAAAACAGCCACGGGAACGAGTTGGGTGCCGAACCAACTTGGGGCACACTCGGCCGGCGCCCAACGCCAATCGCGATTCCCGCATCCTAGTTCGCGAGGAGATGCGATGAGTGCCAAAACCAAGCCCACGCACGAGATGCCCGGCGGCCAAAAGGAAAACACGAAGGATGATGGCGTGGTGAATGAATCGCTGGGAACTGTCGATTCCGCCGATTCAACCGGCACTGACGAAGACAAAGAGACCGGCGACGCGAAGAGGGGTAACACGAATACACGGGAAGACTGAGCGAGGCGTAGGCGGGAACGCTGAATCGTCATCGCCAGGGCCCTGTTGAATCTGCTACCCGCCGCGTTTCCGCGTCCTGATCTTCCTGATCTCTTCGAGCCTTTGCGCCAACTGCTTTTCGCGCCCCTCGTGTGTGGGGTGGTACCAGGCGCGGCCTTTGAGCGAATCCGGAAGGCAGTCCATGTCGGCCACTTTGTTCTCTTCGTCGTGTGCGTAGCGATAGCCTTCTGCGTAGCCGAGTTCCTTCATCAGGCGCGTGGGCGCGTTGCGCAGGTGCAGCGGCACTGGCTCCTGCCGCGTGCGCTCGATGTCTTCCTGCACCGCGCCAAATGCCGTGTACACCGCATTCGATTTGGGCGCAAGCGCGAGATACACCACCGCCTCGGCCAATGCCAGCTCGCCTTCCGGCGAGCCGAGAAAATCGTAGGTTTCCTTCGCCGAAAGGCAAAGATTCAGCGCCTCGGGAGCGGCCAGGCCGATGTCCTCGACGGCCATACGCACGATGCGGCGCGCAAGATAGAGCGGGTCCTCGCCGCCGGCCAGCATGCGGCCCAGCCAGTAGAGCGCGGCATCGGGATCGGAGTTGCGCACGCTCTTGTGCAGCGCGGAGATCAGGTTGAAGTGCTCCTCGCCGGCCTTGTCGTACACGAGCACGCGCTGCTGGATGGCTTCTTTCGCAGTGTCCCGCGTAATATGCTTTGTTCCGTCGGCAGTCGCCAGCTGCGCAGCCACTTCCAGCGTGTTGTAAGCGTTGCGGCAGTCGCCGCTGGAGTAGCCGGCCATCAGCTCCAGCGCATCATTGTCGGCAGCAAGCTCCTGCGCGCCCAGACCGCGTTCGCGGTCGGCCAGCGCGCGCTTGAGCAGAGTCACGATCTGCTCCTCCTTCAGCGGCTCCAGCACATATACGCGGCAGCGCGAGAGCAGTGCGGAGATGATCTCAAATGAAGGATTCTCCGTGGTCGCGCCGATCAGCCGGATGGTTCCGCGCTCCACGTAGGGCAGAAACGCGTCCTGCTGCGCCTTGTTGAAGCGGTGAATTTCATCAATGAAGAGAATGGTGCGCGAGTGGAACTCTGCGGCTTTGGCCGCATCGGCCATCACCTGCTTAATTTCCTTGATGCCGCTCGTGACCGCGGAGAATTCGATGAAGGTGGCCTTGGTAGTTTCGGCGATGATCTTGGCCAGCGTGGTCTTGCCCACGCCCGGCGGACCCCAGAAGATCATGGAACTCGCGTCGTCGCGCTCAATCTGCACGCGAAGCGGCTTGCCGGGACCGACCAGGTGTTCCTGCCCGAGCAGCTCATCCAGGCTGCGCGGCCGCATGCGCTCCGCCAGCGGCGCCATTGCATGGAGCGCGCCTGCCTCGGGCGAACCTTTGGACGCGTTGAGTGGAACGTCGAACAGGCTCATCGCGCGGTTCCTCGACGGCCCGACTCCGGCAGCATATGCTTTCCCACCCTTTTGCCGTCACGGCGAACCGTGCCGGAGAAAGGATGGGGCAACCCTCGTTGCCGCGCCGCTTCATACAGCAGCACACTCGCAGCGACGGCTGCGTTCAGGCTCTCCACCGGGCCCGGGCAGGGAATCGTGACCTTAGCATCGGCCCTCGCTATCAGATCGTCGGCAACGCCGTTGCCCTCGTTGCCAATCACCAGGGCGATGGGACCAGCCATGTCTACGAGATTGGCGGGCTGCGCCGCGTGAGAAGTCGTCGCGAGGACCCTCACGCCAGCCTCGCGCAGCCTCTCAGAGCAATCGTTCTCATTCGCCGTCATCAGCGGCACGCGAAACACGCTCCCCGCCGACGCGCGCACCGCCTTCGGGTTCCACGCGCTCACCGTTCCCGGAAGGCTCACCACGCCTGTTGCGCCGAAGGCCTCGGCCGATCGCAGAATCGTTCCCAGGTTCCCGGGATCCTGCACGCCGGCGAGCACGATGACCAGTGGCGCCGTCCTTTTGCGAACTCCGAGCATGTGGTCCCACTGCCATTCAGGAGGCTCGACAAGGGCGGCGACGGGCTGTGGCGTCTCGGTGGCGAGGGCTGCATCGAGCAGCTTCTTCGGCAGGCGCAGGATCTCGGTTTCCGGCGGAAGGTGGATCGCTTCAATCAGCCCCTCGCTCCCTTGCGCGACGAACATCGCCGCCACGCGCAGTCTTGCGCGCAGCGCTTCTTCGAGCAAGTGCGGCCCTTCGATACCGGCGAGCCTGGCCGTCGCGCGTCCCGTGCCGGCAAGCGCCTTTCGCAGCTCCTTCAAACGCGCATTTTGCTTGCTTTCGATTACGCGAACCGGCATCGGTTTCGAACCTCTGAGCACTGTGCCGATTCTAAGAGCAGCTGCCAGCTTCTAGCTACTACAGCAATTCCTGAGTTATTGTGACCTCTTGAATTCGGTGTAAGGTCGCCGCTGCCTTCCACCCAACGGACGAAGACCTGTCCGTGGGGACCCCGGCTCCCTGGGGGGCGCGTCGACTTGGGTGTAGCACTTTCGGGATACAGTGACTCAGGAATTGCGATAGCCACGAGCTTCTCGCGCATATCGAACTGTTGAGAGGTGAGAGCACATTCTGCATCCGCATGAGCAAGGCAGGCGGCCCGCACAACGAGCTGGCAGCTGGAAGCTGACGGCTAAAAGCTCGCAGAAAACTTGCACCAAGGCAGGTGCTGTGATAGTTTCCGTCTTTGTAGCGACTTCTTTTTCTATTCGGGAAATAAGGTAGGCCTCCTTGTCCGCGGAGATATTGCGCGTCCATCCCGATGAACCCCAACCGGACCGGATCGATTACATCGTCTCCTGCCTGCGCAAAGGCGGTGTTGTTGCCATGCCCACCGACACCTATTACGGGCTGGCGGTGGACCCGGTGAATCTGTGCGCCGTGGAACAGATCTACCAGATCAAGACCCGGCAGAAGCACAAGCCGCTTTCGTTGCTCATCTCGAGCCTGGCCCAGGCCTACAGCCTCGCGCGCGACACGGATCCCATGCTGGATAAGCTGGCCGATCGCTTCTGGCCCGGCCCGCTGACCATCATTGTCCGCGCCGGAACCAAGCTGCCGCTCCGCTCCACCGCCAACACCGGCAATGTGGCCATTCGTGTGCCCGATGCCGCTATCCCGCGCGCCGTGGTGGAGCGCCTCGGACTGCCCATCACGGCCACCTCGGCCAACCTGCAAGGCGCCTCAGAATGCACCAACGCCGCGGCTGTCCGTGACCAGATTGGCGACCGGATTCCGCTCATCATTGACGGCGGCCCGACGGGACGGACGCAGCCCACAACCATCGTCGATCTCACGCTTGGGTCGGGCCGCTGGGAGATCCTGCGCGAAGGTGCCATTCCCACGCATGAAATAGTCATGGTGCTGCAGAGGTGAGGAAAACAGGGAACAGGGATTAGGGAACAGGGACCAGGAAAAAGAGTTCCGGCGCGCGATGCGAAACTAAGAACTGCGAACTACAAACTTGGAAAGACGCCTGAACCGCTGCCCGAATGTCTGCCGAATCCAAGCCGAAACGCCGCAAGCTGGCTCTGATCCTGGTTCTTTCGCTGGTTTCGGCACTGCTCGTGGGCGCTGCTGTCTGGTGCTACCGGGTCTATGGGCAGATCCAGCTTTATGCCCTGCAAGACCAGGCGGCGCCGGCCGATGCTATCGGCGTTCTGGGCGCGGCGGAGTACGATGGCAGGCCCTCACCGGTTTACCGCGCACGCCTCGATCATGCGCTTGTGCTCTACCACCGCGGCTTTGCGCCGTTGATTATCACTTTGGGCGGGCCGGGCGGCGACCAGTACAACGAGGGCTCAGTGGGCGCCGACTACCTGATCAGCAAGGGCGTTCCCGAGCAGGACATTATTGCGGAAACCGAGAGCCGCAACACAGAGGAGTCTGCGCGCCGCATCGCCGTGCTGGCGCAGGTGAACGGTTTGCATCGGCTGGTGATCGTCAGCGACGCTACACACATGTTTCGCATTCATGCCATCTGCTCCGCTGAAGGTCTCGACGTGCTCACCTCGCCGCGGCCCAGCTCCGCAGTCGAAGACAGGACGCTTGAGGCCGAACGCATCGCGCACGAGATCCTGAGCTACACGTTCTGGCGCCTGCATCTGCATTGAAAAGGAGCCAGAAATGACGAGGAGTGAACGGTGCTGGGCCATTTGCCTTTCGGCACGCATGGGACATGAATCGCGATGAGCGCCCTTACCGGACTCTTTATCGCGCTGTGCTGGACGGTCCTGTCCGTCTACATGATTTGCGCCGCATTTTCGGCCAGCCGCAGGGTCGAGTCTGATCGGGGGTGGAACTGGAGTTGGCTTGTCTTTGCCGTGATCGTTGTGCTGTTCCTGCTTTTGAGGAATGACGATCATCTGCCTCCGTATGTGACCTGGGCGATTCTGCCGCACACGCCTTTCGCCTGCTTCGGCGCGGATCTGTTGGTGTTGGCGGGCCTCATCGTTGCACTGTGGGGACGCATCGCACTCGGCAAAAACTGGAACCTGTATCCAAGTTTCCAGGAGAATCATGAACTGATCCAGAGCGGCCCTTATGCTTATGTGCGCCACCCGATGTACAGCGGTCTCATCTTGATGTTTTTGGGTACGGTCGCCTGGTATGGCACCGGCTTGGGGATCATTCTCTTTATTGCCAGCCTCCTCGGAATCTGGTTCAAGCTTCGCCAGGAAGAGAGAATTCTGACCGGCCACTTCGGAGCAGCCTATGCAAGTTATGAGGAGCGGGTAAAGGCACTCATTCCCTTTGTGCTTTAGCGTATTCTCGCAGGTGGCCCAAAGCTGAGCCGGCTACCCGACCATCGGAATAGGCACGAATTCGAGCAGGAGGAGCGCAAGTCCCGCCGCGCTTGCTGTCGAGAGGAAGTTGGCGGCGTCGTTGTTCAGCCAGCCCCATTGCTCAAGCGTTGCGCCAAGCCCGCTATCGAAAAAGAGGCCGAAGACCGCCCCAGCGCAGGCGACGACAAACAAGTTCCGGTCGCCACGGAGCGCCCATGCTCCCGAGGACGCGACTACACCTGCTGCAATCACGCCAGCCAGCGTGCCCGTCACAGTGATCGCGCCGTTGCGGCCCGGCGCAGCCGCGCGAAACGTCGTAATCATGCGGGGTCGGCCGCCGAACACCTGCCCGATCTCCGACGAAACCGTATCCGCGGCGGCCTCAGCCAATGCGGCCAGCGCCAGAACGAGCAGCGGCACGCGCGCATGAGCTGCGCGGTCAAGCCATGGGCAATCCATCAGCCAGAACTGGACCGGTCCGCTCGAAACCAGCGTCGCGAACCCGAGATTCGCCGCCACCTGCGACGCAGAGCGCCCTTTGCGCCTTTCGGCCGTGCCGAGGCTCTCTTTTTTCGCCCTGCCTACCCGCGTGGCAATGAAGGCGAGCAGCGCGACGGCCAGGATCGGGATGAGCGCCGTGTGCCAGGGCTCGTAGGGAAACGCGACGGTGGAAAACATGAGGCTTGCTGTGATCGCCGCGCCGGTAAAGGCGGCCGCAGCGGTTGCGGCGTGTACCCGCCAGGTCACCAGTCCCAGCAAAACGCTGAGCCCGGTTGTCCAGATTGCAACTGCTACCGACTCCGGCATCCACTCGTGGAAGCCCCGCACCGCATGCACAGCCGCGAAAGGCAGCACTGCAAGCAACACCAGCTTCGATTGCCAGGCCAGCTTTTCTTGAGGCACGCTTCATCGTATCCTTTCTGGAAGTTTGTGAGCCGCCTCCGCCGCAATAGAAGGTCCAAGGCCCGCAAACGCCGGAGCGATGACATATTGCATCGCCGCGCGTCCGAAAGCGGAGAAGTGACGGACACGGATGGCTCCGCCCGGTTGATTTACAATCTCAAAGTAAGCAGGAAAGATTAGGGATGAGGCTTTTTCAGACGATTCCAGGCCAGGCGCGTGTGTTGCTCGCCGAGGCAGGCGCAGCCCTTGCGATCGCGGTCCTGATCGGCGGTTGCGGAGACAACTACAGACCGGTGGTTACGCCGGTAAACACCAGCGGCCCGCCGGCCCAGCCCACGTCGTATGCGATTGTGATTTCGGCCCCGTCGCCGACAACTGCCGGGGTGGTTACCATCATCGATTATTCGGGAGATTCGATCTTGACCGAGGCGCCGATTGGTCCCGGCCCGAAGGTTTTCACGCTGGACGAGCTTGGTGCGACCGGGTACACGATCAACAGCGATGGCACATTGTCGAACTTCGCCATCACCACCTCGCTGCAAGCCAAGGAAGTTTCAGAATCCACGCTCCCGACGGGGTCGGCACCAATCAACATCATGGCGCCATCTTCGGGATTGTGGGTCACCGACCTTACCGGCAACGCGGTGGACCTCTTCCAAGGATCCCCGCAGGCGTTCAAGCTTGCGGTTCCCATTGGGTCGGCCACGAATGCCGCCACCATGCCGGTATTTGCCGCCGGATCCGCAACGCTGACCGGCCAGCGCGAATACATCCTCAGCCAGAACGTGCCAGATTCGCCCGCGGGGCAGATTCAGTGCAATCTCTCGCCCAGGACGGCGCCGGCCGGCGTCGTCACACCGGTTGAGATCTCGAGCAATACGGTTGATCCGGTGATCCCGGTTGGCAAATGCCCCGTTTACGCGGTAGAAACGTCCGATCAGCAACGGTTCTTTGTGTTGAACCGCGGTGACGACACGATCACGGTCATCAACAGCAACGAGAACTCGCTCGACGCCTGCACGCCGTTCGTCAACCAGAACGGGCAGACCGTCCATTGCCATCCCACGCTGCCGCTCTCTATGAGCGCAGTAGCAGCAACCGGAATTACGCCGCCCAATGGAACTGCCGGCATGGCGGCGATCGCCGGCCCGATTTCCGCCGTGTACAACCAGGCAACGCAACAACTCGTGGTGGCGAACTATGATGGCGGCTCGATCAGCGTGATTGATGTGAGCCTCGATGAGTACGGCAACGACAGCCCGACCTTCGGAACGACTTATACGATTCCGGTGGGGAATACCGCGACCCCCAATCCGGCCGACGTCGCGGTTCTCTACGACGGAAGCAAGGCCTATACCGCGAATCAAAACGATGGCGCGCAAAACGGCACGGTCACGGTCGTGAATTTATCCACGCACACGGTAGAGAAGACGCTGACCGTCGAAGGCCATCCCCGCACCATTGCCTCGACACAGAATTCCGAGTTTGCGAAGATCTACGCGGCCTCGCCCGATAGCCCTTACATCACTGTCATTGAGTCCACGCCGACCGTCACCGACCTGATCGATACCACGGTGCTGGTGGAGGGCAATGTCGTGGACATGCGGGTGACCTCGCAGAACGGTTCCAACGGCAACCCAAACTTCACCAGCCGCGTTCCAGGCTACGGGCAGCCGTGCAATCTGCCGCCATCACTGATGGTTTCAAGATATGGCGCGAGCTACAGCCTGGCAAATTGTCAAACGTTGCCTTAAAGCCTGAGCGCGAGAGGCTCGGCCAATGACCGATGCGGCAAAGGCGCAGCGCGAAGGGTCGGAAGACGGGAATATTCCAACTCCGCTGAAGCAGCCTCCGACGACGAAGCCCACAAAAACACGTCTTGATCTGCTGCTGGTAGAGCGCGGCCTTGCATCCAGCCGTGAGCGTGCCCGCGCTCTGATTCTTGCGGGCCGCGTATTGGTGCGCGAGCAAAAAATCGACAAGCCAGGCACCGCGGTTCCCGTGGATTTGCCAATTCGTCTGCTGGGCGAGGAGATGCCCTACGTCAGCCGTGGCGGGCTGAAGCTGGCGGCTGCCCTGGAACATTGGCAGATTGCAGTCAATGGCCGGGCTTGCCTCGACGTTGGCGCATCGACGGGCGGGTTTACCGATTGCCTTTTGCAGCACGGAGCAGCGCACGTGACGGCCGTCGATACGGGCTTCGGGCAGATCGATATGAAACTGCGCAACGATCCACGTGTGCGCCTGATGGAGCGGACCAATGCGCGGCTTTTGAAGCCGGGATCGTTGACAGAACCAATCCAAAAGCAGGAAAACACTCTGCTCGTCATGGATGTCTCGTTCATTTCGGCAACGCTGGCGCTTCCCGCCGTCCTGGCCGCGGCTCCCACGCTTGCCGAGGCTGTGATTCTAGTCAAACCGCAGTTTGAGGCCGGTCGCGAGCATGTGGGCAAGGGCGGCATCGTGCGCGATCCCCTGGCGCACGATCTGGCCATCGCCAAAGTCGCTGATTGCGTGCGCGCGCTGGGCTGGCATGTCGTCGAAACTATTCCATCGCCGATCACCGGCGCCGAGGGCAACCACGAGTTTCTGCTGTATGCGAAGCGCTTGTGTTGAGCTTCACCTTCTGATATAAGTTCCGCAACATAATCTGGCAGGATTTGGAGAACCGGGAGGAACTCAATGGGCCTTCGGGGATTTTCTTTGTCTGTGGCTTTATTCGTCCTTTTCTCTCAACTTTCCTTTGCACAAACTAGTGATTGGGCGATCGTGAAAGCGCTTTCGCCCGGTCAGAAAGTGAAAGTCATGACGACGGACGGCAACTCACATGTTGGAGCCGTTCAATCGGTTGCAGACGATGCGATTCGGATCGGGAAAGATCAGTCGATCCAAAAGCAGGATGTTCGGCGCGTGCAATTGAGGAGCCCCGGGCACCACGGCCGCAACGCGTTAATTGGTCTTGGAGTTGGCGCCGTGGTTGGCGTCGCGAGTGGAGCTGCGACCGGCCGTAGCCCCAATGACAAGAACAGCTTCTGCTTTGTCACCAAGGGCGAGGCAATTGCGATTTTGACACCTTTCTTTGCGGGCGTGGGTGGCGGCATCGGTGCTCTCCTGCCCTCTCATGGAGAATGGCGCGACATTTACAACAGCAAATGATCGGCGCGCGACCCTTCGGCTGCCCGCGAACGAATTTCACGAGATTGATCGAGTGTGCCGGCCGATCCATTACACTGAATCCGCATGCCCTGCGTCGCGATCGTTTGCAAACCGCACCGCGAAGAGCTCAAGCGACTTCTGCCCGAACTCATCGCGTGGCTGCGCAAGCATGGCTACGAGCCAGTGCTCGACCGTGAAGGCGCCGGCTATACAGCGTCCGCGCCATCCGTCGACCGCGCCGACCTGCCGAAGCAGTGCCCGGGACTTGTGATTGTTCTCGGCGGCGACGGCACTCTGCTCGCTGCGGCACGCATCTTCGCCACGGTAGGAACGCCGATCCTGAGCGTGAACCTCGGCTTTCTCGGTTTCCTTACGGAAGTCCGCCTGGCCGATCTTTATGCCACGCTGGAGAACTGGTGCGCCGGCTGCCACAGCCTCGACGAGCGCGCGATGGTCCACGCCATACTCTGGCGAGAGGGCGCCGAGGTCACCAGCTTTGAAGCGCTGAACGAGATCGTCGTCTCCAAAGGCGATATAGCACGCATGGGCGAGTTCGCGGTTGAGCTGGACGGCAGGAGCGTTGCCCGCTTCCGCGCGGATGGCGTGATCGTCTCAACTCCTACTGGGTCGACGGCCTACACTCTTGCAGCCAACGGTCCCATCCTTACGCCGGACGTGGATGCCATGGTGGTCACGCCCATCTGCCCGCATCTGCTCACGCTGCGCCCCATTGTGGTGCGCGGCGATGCATCCCTTATCGTGCGCATTGAGGGAGTACCGAACGTCGCCTTGCTGACGATTGACGGCCAGCAGGGCCTGGAACTCCACCTCGGCGACGAGGTGCGGTGCTGCCGTTCCAAATACAAAGTCAAGCTGGTTCGCCTTGGCGACACCGGCTTCTTTGAAGCGCTGCGCAGCAAATTGAGCTGGGGTGAGCTTTAAGAGAAATACCGAAAGCCCCGACCCTATTGCGAGAGTCCGGCGAGCAGGACCTGGGCCTTGCCGGCCAGGGTGTGCGCTCCTTCCACATCGCCTGTGGCGAGAGCGTCTTTCGCCTGTTTCAGGTACTCACGAATCTGATCAGCCGTTTTCCGCTCAGGGTCGCTGAGATTGCGATTGATACCGTTCAATCCACGCTCAATTGAGGCAATCGAGTCCCCCGTCTGCTGGCGGACATTGGCGGGGTCTCCCGAAGAAAGCGGGCCGGCAATGGCGCTCACCTCAGGGTTGGTGGTGCCTTCCTGTGCCGTGACCTCCACGGGCTTCTGCTTCCTGTGCCTGATGGGCGGGTTGATCGGCTCAGGCGGCAAGTTGTAAATGGGCCGGGCGGGCAGCACAATCTCCGCGGGCGGCAGCTCGATGATAGCGAGTGCCACAGGAAGTGATCGTTCAAGAGGGGGCGCGAACCCTGCAGGCGGCGCAGGCACGGTATGGTGAAAGGGCATGTGACCGCAGCCCGTGATCAACAAGGGCAATAGCCACGAAGCGCATTTTGCATGCGACTTCATCTCCCTGACCCCTTTTCCTCTAAATTCGCCGGTTGCGGATACCGGCGACCCCGATCCGTGGCGGCGAGCGGAATTCGCAGCCGGAACTCCGAACCACGGCCCTGCCTCGATTGTACGTCTATGCTCCCATGGTGCAACTGCAGGATGCGGTAGGTCATGGCAAGGCCAATGCCGCTGCCGCCCGTCTTGGTCGTGAAATAGAGATCGAAGATCTTTTCCCGGATCTCTTCGGGAATCCCTGGTCCCTCATCCGCAATGCGCAGCACGGCGGCGGTGGGGGCGGCATGAACCACTCTTTCGCCGGTTCCCCCGTTTGACAACGCGAGCAAGGGAAGGTCTTCGCCGTGATTTCGATCCTCTTCCAGGACAATCTCGAGTTTGCCGCCCTCGGGCATGGCCTGCGCGCCATTCTGGATGACGTTGAGCATCGCCTGCTTCAGAAGATCGGCATCCACGTTCGCGATCAGCGGCTCCTCGGGCATGCGGCTGATCAATGTCACCTGGTGCGTCTCCAACTCGTCCGCAGCCAAAGCCAGCACGTCGCGAATCACCAGGCGAAGGTCCTGTTCGCGCAACTGCAGCTCCACCGGGCGCGAAAAATCGACGAGCGTCTGCACTACGCGGTCCAGGCGCCTGATCTCGACATCAATCACCTCCAGGTGTCTGGATGCCTGCCCGTTGGTTTCGCCGATCTTTGACTTCAACAGCTCCAGATGGACCACAATCGCATTGATAGGATTCTTCACCTCGTGACCTACGCCGGAGGTGAGCCTGCCGATGGCCGCCATTCTGCGCGATAGCTCCAGCTCCGATTCAATTTCCGCCGCCATCTCCAGGTCGTGCAGCGTGACGAGCGCCCCGAGTCCCTGCCGTGTTTCCTCGTCGTAGATCACATCGACCGAAGCCTGAATGCGCCGCCCGTTTTCAGTGCGAACTTCCTCCTTCACCAGGGTCGTGCCGGAGTCGATGGCCTCGCGCAGTGTGCGGCCCAAGAGCGTGGAATCATCAAAAATCTCGCTGGCGTGCCGGCCCAGAAGAGCGTCGCGGCCCACCTGGAGGAATCGCCGTGCCGCGTCCGACACCAGCACAGCGCGCTTGTCCTCGGTGAAAAGCAAGATCCCATCCTGCAGGTTGCCCAGAATCTGATCGAGATTCTCGCGCAACGCCGAGTACACCTCTTCCACGTTGCGCATGCGCTGCCCGATCTTTTCGATTTTGGTGGAGACGCGCGCGGCAACATCCTGTTTTGACGCGGCTTCGTCCTCGACGGGAGCGCCCTCCTGCGCTGCAAGCGTATCCAGTTGCCGGCTGATCTCGGTCAAGGGGCCCAGGGCAAAGTTGCTCAGCAGGAAGGCCGCGGACAGCGCCACAATCAGCGCCAGGGCCATGAGCTTGATGGCATTTCGAAGCAGAGGTTGATAGACCGCGCGCAACAGAGAGGTGTGAACTCCAACGTTGACGGTGGCGAAGAGCTTGCCGTTGTCCTCTCCGGTAAGAGGCACCACGATGTCGAATACTTCAGGCCGGCCGAAGGCCTGCATCATCATTCGCGCCGGATTGGCCCTGAGCAACTGGCTGTAGTTGGGCCGCGAGGGCAGTGGTTTGCCTACGTTGTCGGGAGTTGAGCTCAGGATGGTGACGCCCGCGCTGTCGCCGATGTTCACGTCATACACAGTCGACGAATAGCGAATCACCGAAACCAGAACGGTTTGCAGCGTGGGATCGCTTTGCACGGTTTCGGCAACCAGCTCGCGCAGCTCCTTCGGATTATTGGGATCCACCGTGCGGTCCTTCAGCCCGGTTTCAAGCGCCTGCTGAAGGGCGAACCAGACCTGTTGGGCCACCATGTGGTTGGTTTCGTAGCTCTGTTGGACCGCGGTCTTGACGAGCTGGTGCACATAGACCAGCGAGACGATCCCGGCGATCAGGAACACCAGGCCGCTTATGGCGAGCACGAGTTTGGTCTTCAAGCGCATGGACTATCAGGTTCCCCGGGGATCTTTCACGCCGCCGAAGCGTATACCAAGAATTCTTTCACGCAACGCGATATCCGGCGCAGTTTTCGCGGCGGATGGAGCCAAAGTGTAACCAGATCTGAATGGGGTGGGAAATGCTGCAAGTGATTGAATCGAACGGATTGCCGTCAGGATGGCTGTTCGTACCGCATCCGGCTGTATTCCCTGAGCTTGTTGTGAAGGGTCTTGAGGCTTACACCCAGAATCTCGGCGGCGCGCGTCTTGTTTTGTCCTGTGGCTTCAAGCGTGCGCATGATCAATTGCCGCTCAGCCTCGTCCACCGTGGTTCCCACTCGCACTGAGATGGTGCTGTCATCGCGGGTCGACGCTCCCGTCGTCGGATCTTTGCCGAATCCCGCAGGCAAATGCTCGGCTTCGAGCGCGGAGCCGTCAGGGCACAAAATCACAGCGCGCTCCACGGTGTTGCGCAATTCGCGCGCGTTGCCGGGCCAACTATGGGCTCGCAGCCTCTCCAGCATCGAGGGCGAGATGCCCGAGACCCGACGCCCGTGTTTCTGATTCATATCACTTACCATGGCCTCCACCATGGCCGGAAGATCGTCAAGGTGTTCGCGCAGCGGAGGCATGTGGATGTTGAAGACATTCAGGCGGTAGAACAGGTCGGCGCGAAGGTGCCCCTCGGCGACGGCGTGCCGGGGATCCCGGTTTGTCGCCGCCAACACACGCACATCCACATCCTGTTCCGCTCGCGCGCCAAGGCGGCGAAGCTTGCGCTCCTCGAGCACGCGCAGCAGCTTGGCCTGGGTGCCGTGCGGCATTTCACCCACTTCATCGAGCAACAAAGTGCCGCCGGTAGCCAGCTCGAAGCAGCCGACCCGTCGCTCAAACGCGCCAGTGAACGCGCCTTTTTCGTGGCCGAAGATCTCGCTCTCAATGAGCGTGTCGGGAATGGCCGCGCAGTTAAGCGCAACGAACGGCCGCGACTTGCGCGGGCTCAAATCGTGCAGCGTGCGCGCCACCAATTCCTTGCCTGTGCCGCTTTCACCGGTGATCAACACATGAACATTGGACGGGGCGACCTGCTCAATCAGGCGGAAAATCTCCTGCATCTGCCGCGAGCTTCCCACCAGGGCACCCAGCACGCCGGTTTCGCGCAAGCGTCGCCGCGCCACTTCCAGCTCGATCGCCGTCTCCCGCTGCCGGGTGGCGTTGGCCAGAATGGTTTTCAGCCGGGTGGCGTCCACGGGCTTGGGCAGAAAATCGTAGGCTCCCAGCTTCATGGCCTCGACGGCCAGGGGAATAGAGCCCATGGCGGTGAGCACGACCACGGCCATGTTGTTGCTCAGGCCCAGGCCGCCTTCGGCCAGCTTGGCCAGCAGGCCCATGCCATCGAGCCGCGGCATCTTCAAGTCCGTGACCACAATAGCCGGATCAAACTTGAGAGCCTTTTCCCAGGCCTCGAGACCATCGCGCGCAGTCTCGGTGCGGTATCCCCATCCCGAGATCAGCTCGGCCAAGCCGGCCAAAGCATTGGGCTCGTCTTCGGCAATCAAGACTTTTACAGTGTTCTGCACGTTTTGAATCTGCTCACCTTTAAGCTTACCTTTTTTGGCCAGGCAAAGACAGTTTGACGGTTTGGCTCGGCCGGCGCCCGCGATTTGCGGCTTTCCTCGGGGCCTTCACCTAAACTTCAGTCATGTTCGAATACGAGATCGATCCCGCTGACGCTGCGAGTTTGCTGGCCGAAAAGGGCGCCCGATTCATTGACGTTCGCGAGCCTTGGGAGTTCGCCGCGGCCCGCATCGAGGGAAGCGTGCACATGCTCATGAACGAGGTGCCGGGTCGCGCGCACGATGAATTGAACCCGGACGAACGGCTGATTATCGTTTGCCATCACGGCGTCCGCTCCATGAATGTGACCGCCTGGCTGCACCGCCAGGGCTTCGACAAAGCGCAGTCGCTGCGCGGCGGCATCGACGCGTGGTCGTGCATGGTCGATCCGGCGGTGGGCCGCTACTGAGAGCTACCGCCGCCCGAGCCGGAAGCAATAGGTGACCTGCAACAGCCCGTTGTCGATCCCGGGATACAGGGCTGCGGTTTCGTGGTTGGAGATGTGATGGTAGCGGTATTCGGCGCGAATGGAGCGCCCTTTCGAACGAAAGATCTCAATTCCCGCGCCAATGTCGAAGGTGAAGTTAAAATTGCCGGCACCCCCCACCGGGATCGGACGCGTGGTGTACAAGTATCCGCCGTGGCCAACGACAATCGGCTGGACCTTGCGCGTCGGCAAAAAATTCCACTGCATTCCAGCGGGAGACATGGCTTCGCCAATCGTCCATTGCCGGCCGGAGCACCCGAACGTCTCGGTGCCGCTGTAGGTCACGTTGTCGATCGTGTAGGAATACGCCGCCGACAACGGGGCGCAGGTGACAGGTGAATCGGGTAACGTGCCGGAGTATGTCCCCTTGACGGGTGATGTCTCCTGATTGACGTAGTAGGTCAACGGATCGCTTTCCAGCGACACCGGCAACAGTTCGCCATCGTACTGCCAGTTGACGAATCGATTGAGCAGAAGACGCCGGCTGTAGGCAACGCCGATATTCACGAGCATGCGCCGCTCGGCTTCGCCCAGCAGAATATGGTTTGAATCCCAGGAATACGCGCCAATGATCCCGAAGGTGTTCTTTCGGGCGTAAATTTTAGCGGCAGAATCGCCTGCGGCAGGCGCAGGCGGCTGAGCAACAGAGGTCAATCCGGCGAGGGCCAGCACGACGACAACAGAACAAAGACGGAACCAGTCAGCGCGCTGGCGCGCTCCTCCTTGTTGCTCCAAAAGACTCCCTCCTCTTTTCGGGTTCGGGTGAACGGTACGTTGGGTGAAGGCCTATACTCTTGTTTTGACTGTGAATTCATTGTAAGGGAGCAATTCCATGTCATCTTCTGCCGTTGCCTACGCGCGCCAGAACCACCCGCGATTTCTGAATGAGCTCAAGGACCTGCTGCGCATTCCTTCCATTTCCACCTTACCCGAACACAAGGCCGATTGCCGCAAGGCCGCTGAAACGCTCCTCGCCGAACTGAAGCGCATCGGCATGGAGCACGGCCGCATGATTGAAACCAAGGGCCATCCGTTGGTCTATGCCGACTGGCTGCACGCCTCCGGGAAGCCCACGGTTCTGATTTACGGACATTATGATGTGCAACCGCCTGATCCGCTCGACGAGTGGCATTCGCCGCCCTTTGAACCCACCGAGCGCAACGGAAATATCTACGCGCGCGGCGCGGTCGACGACAAGGGCCAGGTGGTGGCACAGGTCAAAGCACTTGAATCCCTGATGGCCGCAAACCACGCTCTGCCGCTCAATGTGCGCGTTCTCTTTGAAGGCGAAGAAGAAGTTGGAGGGGAGGGAATTGCGAGCTACGTGGCGTCGAAGCCCGCAGATCTCAAAGCCGACTTTGCGCTGGTTTCCGACACCGAACTGTTTGCGCCGGGCCTTCCCACGCTCTGCGTTGGCCTGCGCGGCATGATCTACACCGAACTTGAAGTACGCGGCGCGAAAACCGATTTGCACTCCGGCATGTATGGCGGCGCGGCCCCCAATCCCTTTGTCTCTCTGGCGCACATCATCGCCAGGCTCAAGGACGAGAACGGCCACATCCTCATTCCCGGCTTTTACGACGACGTCGTCGCTCCCAGCAAAGAAGAGCTGGCGGCGTGGCGCAGCCTGCCCTTCGACGAAGAGGAGTACCGCAAGGCTGAAGTGGGATCGAAGCAGCTGGTGGGCGAGGCTGGCTACAGCGTGCTCGAGCGCACCTGGGCTCGGCCCACGGTCGATGTGCACGGAATTCTCGGCGGATTTGTCGGCGCGGGAGCCAAGACCGTAATTCCCGCCAAAGCCACCGCGAAGGTGTCAATGCGGCTGGTGCCAAACATGACTCCCGCCAAGGCATTTGCACTTTACAAGAGCTACGTGGAGAAGATCGCTCCAGCAGGAGTGGATGTCGATGTCCGGCTGATTCACTCCGGCGACGCTTGCCTGATCCCGGTCGACAACCGCTATATCCAGGCCGCTACGCGCGCCCTGCATGAGGTCTGGGGCAAGGACACCGTGTTCATCCGCTCCGGCGGCTCCATTCCGATTGTGGGCGATTTTGATCGTCACCTCGGCTTGCCCAGCGTGATGATGGGTTTTGGACTGCCCGATGACAATCTTCACGCTCCCAACGAGAAGTTCAACCTGAAGAACTTTGAGCTGGGCATTCAATCGCTGATCCGCTTCCTGGAGGAAGTCGGCAGCTAAGTATGTCCAGCGGGCCGCTTGAGCCGGTTGCCCCATTCTCTTGCCGCGAACGCAGCGAGAGGATGGGAGACTCCGCCGGTTTTGTCCTCGCCGGCGGCGAGTCGAGCCGCATGGGCCGCGACAAGGCTCTTCTTTCCTTTGCCGGCCAGCCATTGATCGCGCGGGCGATTTCCATCCTGCGCGAAGCCGGCCTCCCTGTTTCAATTGCCGGTGCGAGGTCGCCGGCTCTCGCGGAATTCGCGTCCGTCATTGAAGACTCCGGGCCCGGGCTCGGCCCCCTTGCCGGCATCTGCGCCGCACTGGCGTCGACTTCAGCGAAGCAGGCAGTTTTTCTCCCGGTCGATCTTCCGCTGCTGCCATCCTCGCTTATCGTCTACCTGCTTCATCAGGCGCGCATCGCCGGCCACGCGGTCACTGTTCCCACCGTCAACGGCTTTGCGGAGACATTCCCTGCGGTGCTTGATCGCGCCATTCTTCCCATGCTCAAAGCGGAGCTCGGAGCCGGCCGCAATGGCTGCTTTTCCGCATTTCAAAGGGCCGCGTCCGTGCTCAACCAGCCCATCAGCACCGTTGCCGTTGAGCTTCTTGCGCAATCCGGTCATGTCGATCACCCGCTTGGCCTGGCGCCTTTCCGCTGGTTCCTGAATCTGAACAACGCGGCGGATCTCGCGCAGGCTGAAGGGCTGATCGCCAAGCGCATCGCGTAAGCTGGTTTCAGGCTAATGTCCGATCCATCCGGCAAACCCGAACCGCAGGAGTCGTTGGCACCGCTCGCGGCTGAATTGGAAGCGTTGGCGCAACCGCCGACATCTGGTGATGGGCCTCCGTCGATCGCTCCGCCAGGGCCGCCGCCTCTGGGCCCGGTCATCGTCTTTGATCACGTTTCAATTTCGTTCGATGGCCGGCCGGTTTTGCAAGACGTCAGCTTTTCTGTGGAGCGTGGCCAGACACTTTGCATCCTGGGCCGCAGCGGCGTCGGCAAATCTGTCTCCCTGCGATTGCTCATGGGCTTCCTGAAGCCGGACTCGGGATCGATCCGCGTCGAAGGCGAAGAGATCACCGGCCTTGGCGAAGAGGGCTTGCGGGCCATTCGCAAGCGCGTCACCATGGTCTTCCAAAATGGCGCGTTGTTCGACTCGATGAATGTTCGCGAAAATGTTGCCTTTCCTCTGCGCGAGCGAGGCGGCCTGGTCGAGGACCAGGTGGAGCAGCTTGTTGACCGGCTGATCGGCCTAGTCGGCGCCGAAGACGTAGTGGACGCCTTTCCGGCCAGCCTGTCCACGGGACGCAAGCGCGCCGTGGCCATGGCTCGCGCGCTGGCCGCGCAGCCTGAGATTGTGCTCTACGATGAACCGACCACCATGGTTGACCCTATTATTGCGCGCCGTCTGGGCGGGCTGATCCAACGCTTGAAGCACCAGCTCGGCTATACGAGCATCGTGGTCACACACGATACGCGCCTTGCCGAGCAGCTTGCTGACACGGTCCTCTTTCTTGACAAGGGGAGGGCGGAGTTCTTCGGCCCGCTCAAGGAATTTCTGATTTTCCCGGATCCCGACATCCATCTCTTCCTTTCCCTGGATACCTATCTGGTACCCCAGAATTAGGCCTCGGAACTGTATTGATTTGCAACAGTTTCGCGCTAAAATGGGAATGCTTGGTTGGCGCGAACCAACAGTAACGAGGTTGTTGCACAGTTTGTAACAGTTCCGCAGAGCTTTCCCCTTGCAAGTCCAACGCTCACTGAGTGATGCTTGTGCCCATGAGTCGCAAGGATAATCGCGTCATGGTTGATTGAAGAAATGGTCCGTTTTCTCTGTACCTCAGGTTTTGAAGAACCAGAATCTCTACTTTGAATTTGACATTCGTTATCGCCACAAAGTCTTCCAAAGAAACGCCGCAAGGGACCGTCTTTCAAAATCATGTTTGTGTGGATTGCCTTCCGGT
>Ga0116219_10000944_pt1 | contig 28622 bp, 38 predicted proteins | sample Sb_taG_4_FD_91019 | JGI IMG/M metagenome (GOLD analysis project Ga0116219, IMG submission 91019) | Peat soil microbial communities from Weissenstadt, Germany - Sb_50d_6_BS metaG | ecosystem: Environmental > Terrestrial > Soil > Wetlands > Peat | place: Germany: Weissenstadt | collected 2010-09-21 | reverse complement strand
GGGTCGATGAGCTCGATCTGGGACTCGAGGTAGGGGCGGCAGGCCTCGATCTCCTCGGGGGCGGGGTCCCGGTTCTCCGGCGGCCGGCACTTCACCACATTGGCGATGTAGCAGCGGCTCCGGTCGATCGCCAGCTCCTCGTGCATCAGCCGGTCGAGCAGCTTCCCGGAGCGCCCGACGAAGGGCTCGCCGGCCAGGTCCTCCTCCCGGCCCGGCCCCTCGCCGACGAACATGAGCTCGGCCCCGGGGTCCCCCACCCCGAACACCACCTGGGTGCGGCCGGCGGCGAGGGGGCAGCGGACACAGGAGAGCGCCTCGGTGCGCAGGGCCTCGAAGGCAACGGGCGAGCTCGGCCCGACCACCGCGGCATCGTAGACGGGCGCGTTCGCCGCCCCCGGGGGCACCGATCCGTCAGGAGGCCAGCTCGGCCCCGAAGCGCTCGACGATTTCGTCGAGCTGCCCCGGGCGCTCCAGCATGACGAGGTGCCCGCAGCCGGGCAGCACCTCGAAGCGGGCCCCGGGGATCCGGGCGGCGACCCGGCGGGCCCTGAGCGCCGGCGTGAGCAGGTCGCGGGACCCGACGACCACCAGGGTCGGCAGGTCGATCGCGCCCAACTCGGCGCGGACGTCGAACCCGAGCAGCGGGACCAGGAGCTCGGCCAACGCGCGCGGCTGCGCCGCCGCGGTGATCGACCGCACCAGCTCCACGTCGACGGCCCGGGGATGGGCGCCGAAGCACGCCCTCGAGGCCCAGGTGGCGAGGTCCGAGCCGGGGTAGACGCCCTTGCCGCGGCGTTCCGCGAACCGGGCCGCCCGGCCGGCGAACCCGGCCGTGGCCAGTCCCATCGGCCGCCCGATCGGCCCCGGGATCGCCGGACCGGCGTCGGTGGCGAGCAGCACGATCCCGGCCGCGTGCCGCTTCAGCGCCTCGGCGCGGCGCAGCGCCGCGATCTGCAGGACCATCCCGCCCATCGAGTGCCCCACCACCACCGCGCCGGTGACCCGGCGTTCGCCGAGAACCTCGAGCAGGTCGTCGGCCATGCGCTCGAACGTGTAGCCGCCGTCCCCGGCCATGGACTGGCCGTGGCCCCGCAGGTCGAACGCGAGGACGCGGTGGCGGGGGGCGAGCGAGCGGAACTGGCGGGCCCAGACCCCGACCCCGAGCGTGATCCCGTGCAGGAACACCACGGGTGGCCCGTCGCCCGCCTCGACCACATGGATCCGGCCGCCGTCGTCGGTCGCGACGAAGTGGTGGTCGACGTCGGGCATCGAGAGCCCGGCTGCCGCCAGCTCCTCCACGCCGGCCTGCCAGCGCCGAACCATCGCCCGCTCGAGGACGTAGGCGGTGCCGGCCCCGGCCGCCGCCGCGGCGAGGAGGCGGGAGCGCTTCATCGCGCCGCCGACGGCCCGGTGGCGGCGCGCAGCCACTGGCGCCACCCCGTCCGAGCCGCCGGCGCGGCCACGGCGGGCCGGCCGCGGGCCACCCGGGGGACCCGCGGGCCGATGCCGGTCAGCACCTCATAGGAGATGGTCCCGAGCAGCCGGGCCCACTCGGCGGCGGAGATCGCCTCGGCGCCCTGGCGGCCGATCAGCACGACCTCGTCGCCCACCGCGACGTCGCCGTCGGGCCCGCAGTCGACGACCAGCTGGTCCATGGTCACCGCACCGGCGATCGCCCGGCGCCGGCCGCCGATCAGCACCTCGCCGCCCGCCTCGAACAGCCGCCGCGGCACGCCGTCGGCATAGCCGAGCGGGACGGTCGCCACCCCGGCCGCCGCCGGCAGCGGGCGGAGCCGGCCGTAGGAGGGGCGCGCACCGGCCTCGAGGTGGCGGAGCGCCACAACCTCGGACCGGAGCGACAACACGGGGCGAAGCTGCCCCCCCGGGGACGCGTCGGCGAAGACCGCGGCCATCGAGGGGTGGGGCAGCTCGCCGTAGAGCGCGATGCCGGCACGCACGAGGTCGTAGCGCGACCGAGGATGCGCGATCGCGCCGGCCGAGTTGGCGGCGTGCCGCACCGAGGGCGTGAACCCCCGGGCAGCCAGCGCCGAGAGGTGCCCCTCGAACGCGTCGAGCTGGTGGGCGGTGAACTCGCGGTCCTCGGTGCCCTGGCCGTCCGCCACCGCGAGATGGGTCCAGAACCCCTCGAGGGTGAGCCGGGGCTTCGTCGCGAGCGCGTCGAGGAAGCCCGCCACGGCGTCGGGCTCGAGCCCGACCCGGTGCATCCCCGTGTCGACCTTCACGTGCACGATCGCGCCGGTGCCGACCCGCGCCGCTGCGTCGTCGAGGGCGTCGAGGGCGGCCGGGCTGTACAGCGCGACGGTGAGGTGATGCTCGATCGCGGCCTCGGCGGCGTCCGCCGGCGGCTCGGAGAGCACGAGGATCGGGCCGGCGACCCCGGCCTCGCGCAGCGCGATCCCCTCGTCGACGACGGCGACGGCGAGTCCGGCCGCGCCGGCGTCCAGGGCCGCCGACGCCACGAGCGCAGCCCCGTGCCCGTACCCGTCGGCCTTGATCACCGCGCACAGCGCCGCCGGCCGGCTCACCTCGGCGAGCAGCGCGACGTTGTGCCGCCAGGCCTCGAGGTCGATCTCGGCCCGGGTCGGGCGGAGCCGCGCCTCAGCCATCGACGGGTGCTCCGTGGGCGGAGAGCCAATCGGCCACCAGGTCCGGGAGGTCTACCGACAGCAGCCCCTCGGCGCGGCCGAGCCGGGCGGCGGCGCCGTGGACATGCGCCGCGAACGCCGCCGACCGGAGCGGGTCGAGGCCGCGGGCCACGAACGCGGCGAGGATCCCCCCGAGGACGTCGCCGGTCCCCGCGGTCGCGAGCGCCGGCGTCCCGGCCGCGGCCAGGAGGACCGAGGGCCCATCGCCGGCCGTGCCGGGCGGGGCGGCCACGGCGGTGAGCGACCCCTTCAAGAGCACGACCGCACCGGTGCGCTCGGCGAGCCGGCGGGCCGCCGCGATCCGGTCGGGGCCGGCGTCGTGACCGGCGAGCCGGCGGTACTCGCCGTCGTGGGGCGTGAGCACGACCCGGTGCGCCGGGCCGCCGGCCGCCAGCACCTCTCTCGCCTCGTCGGCCTCACCCAGCGCGAAGAGCGCGTCGGCGTCGGCCACGACCGGCACGGGTGCGCCCCCGACGACCCGACGGACGGCGTCCACCGTCGCGTCGTCGCGGCCGAGCCCGGGCCCGATCACGAGGGCCCGGCACCGGTCCAGCATCGCGAGCACGTCGTCGGCCCACCCCTTGTCGGGGAGCGGGAGTCGGACCGCCTCGCCGGGCCACGGCCCGGCCGCGTCGGGTCCCGCACCGGGCACCGCCAGGCGGACCATGCCCGCCCCGGCCCGGGACGCGCCCCGCGCGCACAGGCGCGACGCACCCTCCATCCCCGGAGAGCCCGCCACCACCGCCACCGCGCTGGCCCACTTGTGCGAGGCCGCGTGGCGCCGGGGCAGCACGGCCAGATCGGCGTCCTCGACCAGGGCGACCTCGGCGCCGTCGAGGGCGATGCCGATGTCGGCGACCCGCACCGCGCCGGCGAGCGACGGCCCGTCCCCCATCAAGAGACCGGGCTTCCACGCCGCGAAGGTCACCGTCGACTCGGCGGTCAGCGCCCGTCCCGACTGCTCGCCGGTGTCCCCGTCGACGCCCGAGGGGATGTCGACGGCCAGGACCCGCGCCCCCTCGGGTAACTCCGGCGCCTCGTAGGTGCCGGTGAACCCGGTGCCGTAGGCGGCGTCGATGACGAGGTCGCAGGCCGGGAGCGGCGAGGGTGCCGACGACGCGTCGAGCACCTCGACGAGCGCGCCCCGCCGGGCCAGCATCGCGGCGGCGACGCGCCCGTCGTTGCCGTTGTTGCCCTTCCCGGCGACGACGACGACCCGTCGTCCGTAGGCGCCGCCCAGCATCCGCAGCGCCTCGACCGCGACGGCGTCGCCGGCCCGGCGGACGAGCTCGGACTCGGTGACCGACTTCAGTGCGGCGGCGTCGGCCGCCCGCATCTCGGCCACGCTGACCACCGGCTGCATCGCAGCCTCCTAGCCGGCCCCCGAGGGGCCCGCCTCGGCGAGCACCACCGCGAGGGCGAGGGCGTCGGTGTGGGTCATCGACACGTGCCATCGGGACACGCCCCGATCCTGGGCCAGGGCGGCGGCCCGGTCGGCCAGCCGCAGCGAGGGGGCGCCGCGTCCCGCCCCGGTGCCCGCCTCCCGCACCACCTCGACGTCGCGCAGCGCGAAGCCGCCGATCCCGGTGCCGAGCGCCTTCATCACCGCCTCCTTGGCGGCGAAGCGCGCCGCGAGGTGCGGCGCCGGATCGGCGCTGTCGGCCGCGTAGGCGCGCTCGGCCGCCGTGAACATCCGCTCGGCGACCCCCGGCCTTCTGGCCAGCACCCGGCGGAAGCGGTCGATGTCGACCGCGTCGATCCCGATGCCGGCCACCGGCCCGGACACCGCGGCGTCGATCATTCGACGGTCACCGTCTTGGCCAGGTTGCGGGGCCGGTCGACGTCGAGGCCGTGCAGCCGGGCGATGCGGTAGGCGAGGAGCTGGAGCGGCACGATGTCGATGACCGGCGCGACCAGCTGCTCGGCCTCGGGCACCCAGAGCACGTGGTCGGCGAGCTCGGCGGCCGCCCGGTCGCCGTCGTTGGCGACGAGCACCACGGTCGCCCCCCGGCTCTTCACCTCGGCGATGTTGGACTGGAACTTCTCCCACAGCGGGTTACGGGTGGCGATCCCGACGACGACGGTGCCCCGCTCGATGAGCGCGATGGGGCCGTGCTTCAGCTCGCCGGCCGGATATCCCTCGGCATGGAGGTACGAGAGCTCCTTCAGCTTGAGCGCGCCCTCGAGGGCAACCGGGAAGCCCACGTGGCGCCCGAGGAAGAAGAAGTCGCGCGCGGTGGCGAGCGCCTCGGCGACCTCGTCGACCTCCTTCTCGCGCGACAGCACCTCCTCGATAGCGGCGGGCAGCCCGTGGAGGGCGTCGAGGGACGAGGCGATGTCGGCGGCCGAGCGGGTCCCGTGCACCTGGGCGAGGGTGAGGGCGAGCAGGTCGAGGGCCACGATCTGGGCGAGGAGCGTCTTCGTCGCGGCCACGCAGATCTCGGGGCCCGCGCGCGTGTAGAGCACCGCGTCGGCCTCGCGGGCGATCGAGGAGTCGACGACGTTGGTGACCCCCAGCACCCGGGCCCCCCGGGCCCGCGCCTCGCGCAGCGCCAGCAGGGTGTCGAGCGACTCGCCCGACTGGCTCACGCCGACCGCGAGGGCGCGGGGGTCGAGGACCGGGTTGCGGTAGCGGAACTCGCTCGCGATGTCGACCTCGGCCGGCACCTTCGCCCACTGCTCGATCGCGTACTTGGCCAGCAGCCCCGCGTGGTAGCTGGACCCGCAGGCGACGATGTAGACCCGGGTGATCGAGGAGAGGTCCTCGTCGGTCAGCCGCATCTCGTCGAGCGTCAGGCTCCCGTCGGGGCGGCGCCGGTCGAGCAACGTGTCGGCGACGGCGCGGGGCTGCTCGCGGATCTCCTTGCTCATGAAGTCCTCGAACCCGCCCTTCTGGGCGGCGGCCAGGTCCCAGTCGACGCTGAGGGCGGGCGGGTCGACCGGCTCGCCGTCGAGGGTGGTCACCTTTATGGAGCCCGGCCGGAGCTCGGCCAGCTGGTCGTCGGCCAGCACGAAGAGCTGCTCGGTCCGGCCGAGGAGGGCGGGGATGTCCGAGGCGAGCAACGAGGCCCGGCCGGCCCGGCCGAGGATGAGCGGGGTGTTGCGGCGGGCGGCCACCAGGAGCTCGGGCTCGTCGGCCGAGACGACGGCGATGGAGAAGGAGCCCCGCACGACCCGCAGCGCCGCCCGGACCGCCTCGGCGAGGCCCATGCCCTCCCCGAGGTGCTCCTCGACGAGGTGGGCGAGCACCTCGGTGTCGGTGGCCGAGTCCATGACGTGCCCGGCCCGCTCGAGCTCGATCTGCAGCTCGGTGTGGTTCTCGATGATCCCGTTGTGGACCACCGCCACCCGGCCGGTGCAGTCGAAGAGCGGGTGGGCGTTCTCGACCGAGGGGTGCCCGTGGGTGGCCCAGCGGGTGTGGCCGACCCCGGTCGTGGCGCCGGCCGGGGCGGCGTCGACCAACTCCTTCAGCTCGGCCACCGAGCGGGTGCCGTCGGCGGCCCGGGTCCGCCAGAGCGCCCCGGGGGTGGTCACCACGACCCCGGCCGAGTCGTACCCGCGGTACTCCAAGCGTTCCAGGCCCTCGATCAGCAGGTCGATGACCCCGTCGAGGCCGGTGGCCCCGATGATCCCGCACATGGGCTCCGAGGCTAATGGGGACGGGGTGGACGGCCCGTCGATGGGCCCCGGGGCTCGGGCCGCCGCCCCCGGGACGGTTCAGCCGGGCGAGGGCTCGGTGCCGACCGGGGCGCCGAGGGAGCGTTCGACCGCGGCGCAGATCCGGTCCGCCGCGGCCTCCGCGGCCGCCCCGTCGAGGGTCTCGACCATCACCCGGACCACCGGCTCGGTCCCGCTCGGCCGGAGCAGCACCCGACCGGTCGTGCCGAGGCCCGCCTCGACGGCCCGGACCGTGTCCCACACCTCGATCGCGGCGGCCAGGCGGTGCGGCTCGAGCACCGCGACGTTCCGCAGCACCTGGGGGACCCGCTCGATGACCCCGGTCGAGAGCGCGGCGAGCCCCACCCCGGAGCGCAGCACGAGGTCGGCGACCAGGAGACCGGTGAGCAGCCCGTCGCCGGTGCTGGCCAGGTGGCGGAACACGATGTGCCCGGACTGCTCCCCGCCCAGATTGAACCCGTTTGACTCGAGAGCTTCCAGCACGGCCCGGTCGCCGACCGGCGTCTCGACCACCTCGATGTTGCGCTCGGCCATGGCCAGCCGGAACCCGAGGTTGCTCATCACGGTCACCACCACCGTGTCGCCGGGGAGCTGTCCCCGGTCGGAGAGGTCGACGGCGAAGAGCGCGAGCAGGGTGTCCCCGTCGGCCACCGTCCCGCGGTGGTCGACCGCCACCATTCGGTCGGCGTCCCCGTCGAACGCGATGCCGAGGGCCGCGCCGCGGTCGACGACGGTGCGGGCGAGCGCCTCGGGATGGGTGGACCCGCACCCGTCGTTGATGTTGACCCCGTCGGGCCGGTCGAAGATGGCGTCGACGCGCGCGCCGAGCGCCTCGAAGACCTTGGGCGCGATGGCGCTGGCGGCCCCGTTGGCGCAGTCGAGCACCACGTGCAGTCCGTCGAACCGGCGCCCCTTGAGGACGCTCGCGACCGCCTTGCGGTACTCGCCGGCACCCCGGTGGTCGGCCTCGATGACCCCGACCGCGGCGCCCGAGGGCGGGGCGGTCGCGTGGGACGGCGAGTCGAGGAGCTCGTCCAGCTCCTTCTCGATGGACTGCTCCGTCTCGACCGCGAGCTTGGTGCCCGCCGCACTGAACAGTTTGATCCCGTTGTCGTCGAAGGGGTTGTGGGACGCCGAGACGACGGCTGCGGGCACGCCGCGGGATCGGGCCAGCCACGCGAGCGCGGGGGTCGGCACGACGCCGGCGTCGGCCACGTGGACGCCCTCGGTGGCGAGCCCCGCCGCGAACGCGGCTTGGAGCAGCGGTCCGGACCGGCGGGTGTCGCGCCCGATGACGAAGCGTTCGGTTCCGAGGACCCGGGCCGTCGCCCGGCCGAGGGCGAGCGCCAGCTCGGCCGTCAGATCGACGTTGGCGACTCCCCGAACCCCGTCGGTGCCGAAGCGAGCCCGGCCCACCTGCTACCGCTTGGAGTACTGCGGTGCCTTGCGAGCCTTCTTCAGTCCGTACTTCTTGCTCTCCTTCTCACGCGCGTTGCGGGTGAGAAGACCCGAGCGCTTCAGGGTCGGCCGGTGCTCGGGGTCGAGGACGCACAGCGCCCGGGCGATCCCGAGGCGCAGGGCCCGCGCCTGTCCCGACACGCCGCCGCCGTCGATCGTGGCGTCGATGTTGTACGACTCGGCGGTGTTGGTCAGCCGCAGCGGGTCGGTCACCGCCATTCGGTGGCTGGCCGAGGTGAAGTACTCCTCGAAGTTCCGCCGGTTGATCGTGATGGTGCCGGTGCCGGGGCGGAACCGCACCCGGGCGACGGCCTGCTTGCGGCGGCCTGTGGTCTGGCTCAAGGGCGCGGGCATCGGTGTCTCCGTTAGGCCCGGCGGGCGCCGGGGATCTCGAGGGGCTGGGGGCGCTGGGCTTCGTGCGGGTGGTCGGGTCCCGCGTAGACCTTGAGCTTGGCCAGCTGCTGTCGACCGAGCGTGTTCTTCGGCAGCATGCCCCGGACGGCCCGGCGGATGAGCTCTTCGGGATGCTCGTCGAGCAGCGAGGAGTAGCTGCGGCGCTTGAGCCCGCCCGGGTAGCCGCTGTGACGATAGGCGAACTTGCCGTCCCCCTTGTCGGCGGTGAGCACCACCTTGTCGGCGTTCACCACGACGACGTGGTCGCCGGTGTCGGTGTGGGGGGCGAAGAACGGCTGGTGCTTGCCGCGCAGCCGCCGGGCCACCTCGGTGGCCAGACGGCCGAGGACCAGGCCGTCGGCGTCGACGACGTGCCAGGCCCGCTCGATCTCGGCTGGCTTCGGGACATAGGTGGGCACAGGGGCTTCCTCGGTAGCGGCGCCCGGGCGGCCTTCGGGCCGGGACATGGGCGGACGAGCGACCCTCAAGGATACGGCATCGGCCGGGGCCCCCGCTACCGGCCGCCTCAGTCCGGGTAGGCGACCGAGACCAGGCAGAGGCCGTGGGGCGGGGCCGGCGCCGGGAGCCCGCCGCGCTCGCCCGCCCGCAGCACGGCCAGCACGTCGGCGGAGGTCGGGCCGCCCCGGCCCACCTCCACCAGCTCGGCGACGAGCGAGCGGACCATCTGGTGGCAGAACGAGTCGGCCTCGATCTCGAAGCGGAGCAGCCGGCCCGCGGGTCGGCCGCTCAGCGCGGCGTCGGCGACCTCGGCACCGCCCTCCACGCTCCAGCCCGCCCGCCGGACCCGCCGGACGAGCGGCTCGTCGCGGGCCGGGCCGGGCGGGCGCCGGCAGAATGCCGCGAAGTCGTGCTCACCGACCAGGACGTCGGACGCCGCCGCCATCCGGCGCAGGTCGAGGTCGGCGGCCACGTGCCAGGACACCGGCGCGAGCAGCGGGTCGGGCGCCGGGCCGTTCCACACCAGGTACCGGTAGCGGCGCCCGGTGGCCGAGCGCCGGGCGTGGAAGCCGTCGGGGGCCGGTTCGGCCGCCCGGACCACAACGGCCGGCGCGAGCTGGCGGTTGAGCGCGCTGACCAGGTCCTCGGCCCCGAGGGTGCGGGTCGTCCCACCCCGGCGGACCTTGGGCAGCGACACCGGGAGGTCGACGTGGACGACCTGTCCCCGGGCGTGCACGCCGGCGTCGGTGCGGCCGGCGCAGGTGATGGCCGGGGGGGCGCCGAGGCGGACGGTGCGGGCCATCGCCTCGGCCAGGGCGCCGGCGACCGTGGCCTGGCCGGGCTGGGCGGCGAAGCCATGGAAGGCGCTGCCGTCGTAGGCGACGACCAGGCGCCATCTGGTGGTCGGGACGGGCTCGGTCGCCTCGGCCGTCGGCCGCGCACCCCGTCCGCCTGAGGGCTTTCGGGCCGCGCGCGGCGGCACGGCGCTAGACGAACTCGATGCGCGCCATCGGCGCGTTGTCGCCGGGCCGCGGGCCGAGCTTCAGGATGCGGGTGTAGCCGCCCGGCCGGTCCGCGTAGCGGGGGCCGATCTCGGCGAAGAGCTTGTGGGCCATGTCCTTGTCCCGGATGAGCGCCACCACCCGGCGGTGCTGGTGGATGCCGCCCTTCACCGCCGCGGTCACACACTTCTCGGCCACCGGCCGCAACGCCTTGGCCTTGGCCTCGGTGGTGACGATGGCCTCGGCCGCGATGAGCGACGCGACGAGGTTGCCGAGCATGGCCTTCTCGTGGGCGGCGTCGCTGCCGAGGCGGTGGCCGCGGGTCGGGGTGCCACGCATCGCCCTAGTCCTTGGTCCGGAGCGACAGGCCCCGCTCGTCGAGGCGCTGGATGACCTCGTCGAGCGACTTCTGGCCGAAGTTGGTGATGCCGAGCAGGTCGTCGAGGGTCTTGTCGACCAGCTCGCCAATCGTGTTGATCTGGGCCCGCTTGAGGCAGTTGCGGGGGCGTTCGGAGAGGTCGAGCTCCTCGATGCGCAGGTCGAGGTCCGGCGAGCCGCTGGTGGTGCTGCCGGTCTCGCCCAGCTCGAGGCCGCGGGGGGCGTCCTCGAGGTCGGCCACGAGGGACACGAGAGTGCGCAGGGTGTCACCCGCCGAGGCCAGGGCCTCGCGCGGCGTGATGGTCCCGTCGGTCTCGATCTCGAGGACCAGGCGGTCGAAGTCGGTCGACTGCTCGACCCGGACCGGCTCGATGTCGAAGGTGACCCGACGCACCGGGGAGAAGATCGAGTCGACCGGGATCACCCCGATGGTGGTGGACCGCTTGTTGCGGTCGGCCGAGACGTAGCCCCGGCCTCGCTCGACGGTGACGTCGAGGGCGAGGCGGCCCTTCTGGTTCAGCGCGGCGAGGTGCAGCTCGGGGTTGAGGATCTCCACCCCCGCCCGGACCTGGATGTCCGCCGCGGTGGCCTCTCCCGGCCCCCGCTTGTCGATCCGCATGGTCACCGGCTCGTCCTCGTCCATCCGGACCAGGAGGTCCTTCAGGTTGAGGATGATGTCGGTCACGTCCTCCTTCACCCCGGTCAGGGTGGTGAACTCGTGCAGTGCCTCGTCGAAGCGGATCTGGGTCACCGCCGCGCCCGGGATGGACGAGAGCAGCGTCCGGCGCAGCGAGTTCCCGAGGGTGTGGCCGAAGCCCGGGTCGAGCGGGCCCATGGCGAAGCGCTGGGTGTGGTCCTGCTCCTCGCCGAGGGGCTCGACTGTCGGTCGCTGGATGATGAGCATTGCGGGGCTCCTCGATTCTCGATCTTGGGGGGGCGCCTGGGGTGGGCGGTTACTTCGAGTACAGCTCGACGATGAGCTGCTCCTGGACGGGCTCGTCGATGTGTTCGCGCAGCGGCGGGTTCAGCACCGAGACGGCGAACCCGGCGTCGCCGGCCTCGAGCCACGGGGGCCGCTGCCGGTCGAGGGTGTCCATGTTGCGCCGCACCGCGAACATCTGGCGGGACGACTCCTTCAGGGTCACGACGTCGCCCTTGCGCACCCGGTAGCTCGGGATGGTCACCCGGCGGCCGTTCACCGTGACGTGGCCGTGCCGCACGAACTGGCGGGCCTGGGCGCGGCTCGCGCCCCACCCGGCCCGGAAGACGACGTTGTCGAGGCGCATCTCGAGCATCCGGAGCAGGTTCTCGCCGGTGATGCCCGACTCCCGGTTCGCCTCTTCGTAGAGGTTGCGGAACTGCTTCTCCAAGACCCCGTAGATGCGGCGGGCCTTCTGCTTCTCCCGCAGCTGGTTCAGGTACTCGGAGCCCTGGCGCATCCGGTCGCGGCCGTGCTCTCCCGGCGGGTACGCGCGGCTGTGCCGGTCGGTGACGGCCTCTGACACCGGGCACTTGAGCGAGTAGCAGCGCTCGCCCTTCAAGAAGAGCTTGGTGCGCTCGCGGCGGCAAAGCCGGCACACCGGTCCTGTGTATCGAGCCATTCCGGTTCTCTACCTACGCTTCCTTCGTCCTAGACCCGCCGGCGCTTCTTCGGCCGGCACCCGTTGTGCGGGATCGGGGTCACGTCCTTGATCCCGACCACCTCGATGCCGGTCGCGGCGAGCGAGCGGATGGCGGTCTCCCGGCCCGAGCCGGGCCCCCGCACGAGCACGTCGACCTTGCGCACCCCGTGCTCCATGGCCCGGCGGGCGCAGGCCTCGGCGGCCAGCTGGGCGGCGAAGGGGGTCGACTTGCGGGACCCCTTGAAGCCGACGTTGCCGGCCGAGGCCCAGGCGAGCACGTTGCCCTCGGGGTCGGCGATGGTGACCACCGTGTTGTTGAACGAGCTCTTGATGTGGGCGACGCCGTAGGCGATGTTCTTGCGCTCCCGGCGCCGGGGGCGGCGACCCTGCTGCTTGGTCGGGCGGGGGGGCATCTACTTGCGCACCTTCTTCTTGCCGGCCACCGTCTTCTTCGGCCCCTTGCGGGTGCGGGCGTTGGTGTGGGTCCGCTGTCCGTGGACCGGCAGGCCGCGGCGGTGCCGGATCCCCTGGTAGCAGTTGATCTCCTGCTTGCGCTTGATGTCCTGGGCGACGTCGCGGCGCAGGTCACCCTCGACCCGCAGGCTGGCGTCGATGTAGTTGCGCAGCCGGCTGACCTCCTCCTCGGTGAGGTCCCGCACCCGGGTGTCCGGCAGGACGTCGGTCGACGCGCAGACCTGCTTGGCCACCGTGTTGCCGATCCCGTAGATGTAGGTGAGGGCGATCTCCACCCGCTTCTCTCGGGGGATGTCGACGCCGGCGATTCGAGCCACTCTTCTTCTCCTCAGCCCTGACGCTGCTTGTGCCGCGGGTTGTCGCAGATGACGACCACCCGGCCGTGGCGCCGGATGATCTTGCACTTCTCACAGATCCGCTTGACGCTCGGTCGGACCTTCACGTCTGTTTCCTCGTCCTCCTCGGCCGCTACTTGTACCGGTAGGTGATGCGCCCCCGGCTCAGGTCATACGGGGTGATCTCCACCTGGACCTTGTCGCCGGGCAGGATCCGGATCCGGTGCATCCGCATCCGCCCGGAGCTGTGCGCCAACACCTTGTGCCCGTTCTCGAGCTCCACTCGGAACATGGCGTTGGGCAGCGGCTCCACCACCGTCCCGTCGAGCACGATGGCGTCTTCTTTGGCCTTTGGCAGGTGTCTCTCCTCTAAAATCCCGTGGATCCCGGCTCGCGCGTCGCACGGGACCCGAAAGATCGGCGGTGTGGCTCAGGGCACCCGTCCCGGGGACGGACCTCCGGAAGGGCGCGGAAAGCCAACAGACGATTTTAGCGCGTCTGCCCGGTCCCCCACCACCGGTCCTCTGCTGCCCCTCCCAGGGTCTTTGATGCGGAACGGCGCTCCAACGGGGAGGTCCGGATGAGCTGCGGCTCACGCCCCTGCACCACCGCGGGCGTCGGGCCGCGCCCTCGGTCCCAGAACCGGCAGACACACCGAAACTCCTGGTCACGCCGGAATCTCATCGGCCTCCTCGGGTTCTCGACTGCAGAAGTGCCCTTCCCAGACCTCGGCCGGCCATCGGCGGCGTTCCGTTCCCCGTCCGACGTCGAGTCGGTCCGTTCCGGCGACCGAACGTCGCCCCGGACAGCGAGCCGGACTGGGTCCCGGCCAGGGACACCGAGTCCGCGTGATTGGCCGGCCGTGAGGCGACCCGCAAAATCGGGAACCGGGGGCCCCAGCAGAGGAGCCGGGTGGCGGCCCCAATGTCGGGCCTCCGCCAACCGGGACGAGCCGGCCTATCCGCCGATCGGCCCGGGCTCTTCGCGTTCGCCCTCCGCGGCAGCCGCACGCGGAATGCGATCGTCGCCCGTCCAACCCGCTTGACGGGCCAATGCTACGGCGGCGAGCTGGGAATTCACGCCCAGCTTCTGCAGGATCGCCTTGATCTGCGATCGCACGGTTGAAACCGCCACCCACGCGTTCTTTGAGATCTGATCGGCCGTGCGGCCCTCCATGAGCTCTGCCAGCACACTGCGCTCACGCGGGGTGAGAACGGCGAAGGGTCCGTAGCCGTTGGACCTGGAGCCCTCACCCGTGCGCACGCTCGGGGCATCAGCGGGTGGTTGGGGCCGTACTGACAGGAGCCCGGTCAACCTTCTCACGAGCTCCTCCAACGGCGTGGTCGACTCGACCGTAGCGGCCGCCCCCTTCTCGAGGCATCGCCCGAGCAGTTCCCGCTGGGATGTCCGCCCCATGACCACAGCCCTGACGCCGAACTCATCAAGGAAGGCGACCATCTCGATGGGGTCGGCGTCGACTCGGTCGACATCCAAGAGCGCCAGCTCCGGGAACGAAGCGACCGCATCCCTGAGATGCCTCATGGTTGCGGGGACGACGAACCGCGCCGGAATGCCCCGTTGGACCAGGGTGAAGACAAGTGCTTCGGCGACGAGGAGATCGTCGTCAATGACGAGGATCCTCGCTGCGCCGTTCGTGGACATCGGCTCGGCGGTCCAAATCGGCGAGGGATCGACCGCTTGCACGTCCGGCGCCCAGGGGTTCACCGGATCAACAGAGCGCCCAACCACGGCGGGCCGGCCTTCCGCTCGGAGACACCCTCTCGGAAAAGGCTAGGAGTTCGGACTGACGAGCGCCGGACTCGAAGGGGCGTGACGGGTCGGCAAGACCCCACCGCTCCCCCGACACATCCATTCCGACACCCCTGGCTTTCACGGGCCAATCGGAAATTGCGCCCGGCTCGAACACCGCCCAGGAAACGTCGGTTTCGCCTTTTGCTCCCTACGGCTCAGGCGACCATCGGAAGCCGTAGTTCACTGCTTCGTTCCCGCCGGCACGGTAACCCGGGTGCCCAAAAGTGTCAACAGGGGTGACACCACCCGACCGGTCGTCGAAAGCGGCTTCGACCGGACCCGCCGGCGGCGACCAAGGAAGCTCCCGACGGCGCGCCGGGGGACCTCCGCCAGGCCGAGCGACACGAGGTGGGTGACCTGGGATCTTGTCGAGCCGGCTGCATGCGGGCATCCCCGGTCGCGGGGGGCTAGCTTGCGAAGACGAGCACCAATGGGGACGGAACGTATCGGTGGGCCCGGGCCGGAGGACTTCCGGAACGATGAGTGAGCGCCCTGCCGCCGCCGCCGACACTCGCAGTCAGTGCGGAATCTGCGCCGTCGTCCAGGCAAAGCCCGATGCCCCCGCCGTGGTCCGGGAGGGCACCGTCGTGGCACATCTCGACATCGACATGGTCGTGCTCATGGCCACCGGCCAGGAGGGCGTGCTCGTCGCCCCAGGCCGGCATGTGCCGTCCCTGTCGGAGCTCGACAGCCAGAGCCTCGGCGCGTTTCTCGCCGCGCTCCGGAGGGTGGCCGTCGATGTCCAGCTCATCTTCGACTCGACCGGCACGACGATTACTCCGTCCGAACCTCCTGCGGTTCTCGCGGCCGACGGCCACATCTGCCTTCGGGTCATCCCGACCGCCAGGGTCTCCCGACCTGTGGTCATGGCCGACCTGATGGCCCAAGCCGAGCAGCTCGCCCAACGGATCGCCTAGGACATCCCGCCAGGCGCCGCGGCCCTCGTCGGCCAAGGCGCGGATGCTCGGGTGACCGAACCGCACCCACTCTCCCTCGGTGTGGCCACAGCCGGGCCTTGACTGGCCGTCCGGCCGCGGCGGCGGCTCAGGATCGGCCCGGTGGGCGTGTCGGAACGTCAGACCCGACGGTTCACGAGACCTTCGAGTCGCCGCATCATCGCTTCCTCGTTGACGGGCGATGTGACGGCCTCGAAGTAGGCGTGACCCTCACAGCTGGGGATCTCGTTTGGGGACGGGGACAAAAGGGTCGTCACGGACCTTCTCTCTCCTGCGAAGCGAATGGCAAGACGGCGGGCCGCAGCCAGGAACGAGGCGAGTGATGTGTCGTCGCAGCTCGCCAAGTCGCTCACGTGGTTGGTCGGGGCGATGAACGTCCGCTTGGTGCGCGGGTTGATCAGAACCACGAGCGCCGGGTCCCATTCCACCACCCGGAACACCGAGCTGGGCGTCGTGACGCTCGGGCTCTCGGCCGCCTCACACAGGACGCAGTCAGGTCGGGTTGTCGGGCCCACGTCCCACTACGCCTGAGTCACCGGTCTGAGACCGTTGGATTTCGGTCACCCGCCACCGCGCTTCCTTCGACAACCGCCACGTCCGATCTCCCGGGATCGATTTCCATCCTGGAACGACCTCGAAGAGGCGACGCGGTGCACGTTTGATACCCGTCGTTCGATGCGCTGGGCACGTATCAGGCGCACGGGGAACGGCTCGGTCGGCTCATTGCGGCCGGAAGCAGGAGCCTGGCCGATTCCCTCGGACGCCCGCGGTCACGATCTCGACACGCTCCTCACATGGCGTTCGCATCGGCTCGATCTTGACGACGGGGACAACTCGTCGACCCGGCCAGGCTCTCGAGCGTTCCGATGGCGGTCCGGTCCCCGCCGGGGTCGGTGACCTGCACGGCGCGGATGGCCCGCCGGGGCGGCAACCCCGGGTCCCGCCCGCAGTGCGGGTGGGGCACCTTCCTCCGCCAATTTCCCCAAAATCGGGGATGACGGGGTCGAGGCGGAAGCGGAGAATACCGTCGAACGGGAACTCGGACATGTGCGTCCGGGAGGGTGGTCCGATTCCCGGTTGAGCAGCTCGGTCGGAGGCTGCGGTCTGAGGAGCTCGGTCGGAGGCTGCCTGGCTGCGATCGGCATCGAAGGAGTCCCGATGGCAATGCCAGTGCAGAGTGCGCCAGCGGCTTCACCTCCGGCTCGCGCGGTCCGGCAGACCACCGAACTCCCACGGGACCTGCGTCCGTCCTCCGACGACCTCGAGCTTCGACTGGTCGTCGCTGCCGCCGCGACGGGCGATGCGGAGGCGTGGCAGCACCTCTCGCAGCGCTTCGGGCCGATGATCACCGGGATCGCCCGGAGTTGCCGCCTCGGCGACGTCGACGCCGGCGAGGTGTTCCAAACCGCCTGGCTCCGGCTGGTCGAGAACATCGACAGGATCGAACAACCCGAGCGGGTCGGCGCCTGGCTGGCCACCACCGCCCGCCGCGAGAGCCTCCGCCTTTTCCGCGCCCGGTCCCGGATCGAGTTCGATTCCGAGTCCCTGACCAGCCTGCCGGACGTCGACCAGCCTGCGGTCGACGCGGCCATGCTGACCGACGAACGTGCGGTGATGCTCAGAATCGCCTACGACCGGCTCCCGCCACGCTGCCAACGGCTGCTCGGTCTTCTGTCAGACGACGACGCCCCGTCGTACAAGGAGATCTCGGAGTTGCTGAGCATGCCGATCGGGAGCATCGGCCCGACCCGCGGGCGCTGCCTCGACCACCTGCGCCGCTTGCTTCTCGAAGTCTGCGACGAGCTCTAGAACCGGCGGGGGCGGACGGCCCTCAGATCCCTTCGGCGAGGGAGCGGAGGGATTCGGCCGTGCCGAGCGCCACCAGCACGTCGCCGGCCCTGATCGCATCGTCCACGTCGCTCCAGCGCTGGAGTTGGCGGTCCCGGCGCAGCCCGATGATCTGGACGTTCCGGTGCTCCTGGGAGAGGTCCCCGAGGTGCCGGCCGAGGTAGGGGGACCCGGCCGAGACCTCGATCTCCTCGGTGCCGAGCCCGAGCAGGGGCAGGGCGTGGAAGTCGAGAACCCGGGGGCTCAAAGCCGCGGTGGCGAGCGACACCCCGTAGGACGGGTAGGGCGACTGGGCCACGTCGGCGCCAGCCCGGACGATCCGGTCCCGCCAGGTGGCCTCGTTCACCCGGGACACGATGCGGAGGTCCGGCCGGACCGCCCTCGCGGTGAGGGTGATCACCAGGTTCACGTCGTCCTGCTCGGCGGCCGCCACGAGGGCCTGGGCCCGGTGGATCCCGGCCTCTGCCAGGTCGGTCTCGTTGGTGGCGTCGCCGGCCATCGGGACGCAGCCCACCGCCCGGATGGCGCCCTCAAGCTCCGGCCTCCGTTCGAGCACCAGGCACTCGGCGCCGAGTTCGATGAGCCCCCGCGCCACCGCCTGGCCTACCCGGCCGAACCCAACCACGATCACGTGGTCGGCCATCTCCTGTCGCATCCTTCTGCCCCTTGACTCTCGCAGGTGGTCGACGGCGCTGCCCGAGGTGAACAGCTCGGTGATCATGGTCGCCGCGTAGACGAAGGTCCCGAACGAGGCCGTGATCACGAAGATCGTGAAGATGCGCCCGCCGGAACCGAGCGGGTGGACCACGTTGTAGCCGACGGTCGAGATCGTGATGACCGTCATGAACGCGGCGTCGAGCCACGAGAACCCGTCGATGACGTAGCCGCAGGTGGCCACGAGGAACAGGGTGATCAGCGCGCCGATCGCGAAGCGCAGCCGGTAGAGGACGAACCAGCCGAGCGAGCGGTGCGCAAGCGGCCGCCGGAGCCAGCCCAGGAAACGGCCCACCGTGCCCACCCCGCCCCCGCGCCGGGACGTCAGCGACCGGTCCAGCGGGGCTCCCGGCGCTCCCGGAAGGCGAGCCCGCCCTCGCGGGCGTCCTCGGTGGCGCCGGTCACCTTGCGCATGGTCTCGCCGAACCGGATGGCCTCGGTGTCCGAGAGCGTCCGCGACCGCACGGCCATCTCCTTCACGGTGCGGGCCGCGAGCGGCGCCGCCGCCAGCAGGCGCTGGGCCAGCGCCCGGGCCTCGTCCATCAGCCGGTCGTGCTCGACGACCCAGCCGACGAGGCCGACTTCATGGGCGCGCGCGGCGGAGAACCGCTCGCCGGTGAGGAGGATCTCCATCGCGTACTGCCAGTTGATCCGCTGGGGCAGCCGGATCGCGCCGACGATGGTCGGGACCCCGAGACGGACCTCGGGGAAGCCGAACTCGGCCCGGTCGCTCGCGATCACGAAGTCGCACCAGGTCACGAGCGTGAGCCCGTAGCCGAGGCAGAGGCCGTTCACCGCCGCGATCACCGGCTTGAAGATCTCCCAGCCGCTCTCGAAGGAGTTGGCCGTCGGCTTCTCCCAGAAGGTGCCCGGGAACTCGCCGGCCGACCCGCCCCCGCCCCGGAGGTCGGCGCCGGCGCAGAACGCCCGGCCGCTGCCGGTCACGATCGCGACCCAGGCCTCCTCCTCGTCCCGGAACCGCCCGAACGCCTCGTTCAGGTCCCGGCGCATCTCGGCGTTGATCGCGTTCAGCGCGTCCGGCCGGTCGTAGGTGATGGTGGCCAGGTGGCCGTCCAGCTCGTAGCGGACGAGGTCTCCCATGGGACGCAGTATGGCGTCAGTTACACCCCCAGGTGATGTGGATGCCATGGCGTGAGCCATCGGTGCCCTGGTAGGGGGTGGCGAGAATCTGGTCTTCGGACCTGCCGAGAAGTTCGCAGAGGGTCGAACTGACCCACTACCCAGTATGGCGTAGTGGGTCGGCCGCGCCCGCCCTGGCCCGTTCAGGCCTCGGCGACCCGCCGGAGCCTGTTGGAATCGGTGTGGTCGAGCTCGCGGGGGGTGGCGGCCAGCCGCAAGAACGTGGTCTCGTGGTAGGACCACGTGTCGTCGTCGTGGAGCGTGACGGTTACCGCGAACGTGACTGTCGAGGCCTGTTCGCTCAGGTAGTGGTTCTCACCGATCGAGTAGCAGTGGTGCCCGGCCGCGGCCCGGAGCGTGAACGTCCGGTCCCCCGGCTCGACGGTGGCCCCGGCCAGGACGGTGATGCCGCGGGGCACCACGAATCCCTTCAGCACCTCGTGGGCGGCGCCGTCCCACAGCCAGTAGCCGACCTCGGTGTGGAACGGGTTCTCCTCGCCCGCGCGCCACGCCGCCGTCTTGTAGTCGAGGCCGTAGAGGACCTGGCGTCCGTTCTCGACCGGGCCGAACGGCTTCAGGCTCAGCATCTCGGTGAACGGCGTGTCGACCACCTCGCCGCGCGTGTTCGAGTACGCGCGGTCGAGACCCTGGTCCCCTTCCCACTCACCGGCCAGCGGCCCGAGCGGGCCCCATTCCTCGTACACGGGCACGACCCTACCGATCCGGCCGCCCCTACGGGACGGTGAAGATCTCGGGGCCGTCCTCGGTGACTGCGATCGTGTGCTCGAAGTGGGCCGAGAGGGAGCCGTCGGCGGTCACCACCGTCCACTGGTCGTCGAGCACCTTGGTCTCGGGGCCGCCCGCGTTCACCATCGGCTCGACCGCGAACACCATCCCGGTCTTGAGCGTGGGCCCGGGCGACCCGGGCCAGTAGTTGGGGACCTGGGGCTGCTCGTGCATGGCCGTCCCGATCGCATGGCCCACGTACTCGCGCACCACCGAGAACCCGGCCGCCTCGGCGACCCCTTGCACCGCCCGGCCGATCTCGTGCAGCCGGTTGCCGGCGGTCATCTGGTCGATGCCGGCGAAGAGCGACGCCTCGGTGACCTCGATGAGCCGCCGCGCCTCGGCCGAGACCTCGCCGATGGCCATGGTGAAGGCGGCGTCGCCGTGGTAGCCCTCGACGATCGCGCCGCAGTCGATCGAGAGGATGTCCCCCTCCTCCAGCACCTCGGGACCCGGGATGCCGTGGACGATCTTCGAGTTGCGCGACGTGCAGATGACGGCCGGGAAGGGCGGATGGCCGTAGTGGAGGAAGTTGGAGCGGGCGCCGCGCCGCTCGAGGACCTCGCGGGCGGCCCGGTCGATCTCGGCCGTGGTGGCCCCGGGCTTCGCGACCTCCCGGGCGACCGCGTGCATCTCGGCCACGACCCTGCCGGCCCGCCGCATCTTGGCCAGCTCGTCACGGTTGCGTCGCATCAGACGCCCTCGGACGGCGGCCGGCCGCGGCCGGCGAGCGCCTCGTCGACGGCTCGGACCGCCCGCCGGGTCACCTGGTCGGCGGCGCCGGCGCCGTTCACCCGCACGAGCAGGTTGGCCTGGGCGTAGAAGTCGAGGAGCGGCTTCGTCTGGCGCTGGTAGAGCTCGAGCCGCCGGTGGATGGCGTCCTCGGTGTCGTCCTCCCGCTGGACCACCTCGCCGCCGCAGACGTCGCAGATCCCCCGGATGAGCGGGGGCTGGGAGACCGAGTAGTTGGTGCCGCAGTCGACGCACACCCGCCGGGCGGCGAGGCGGCGCAGCACCACCTGGGTCGGGACGTCGAGGTCGATGACCAGGTCGAGCGTCTGGGGGGCCAGGATCTCGTCCAGGATCTTGGCCTGGGGGAGGGTGCGCGGCGCCCCGTCGAGGACGAAGCCCCGGGTCCGGGCGTCGTTCTGGGCGAGGCGCTGGCCCACCATCTCCATGATCAGCTCGTCGGGCACGAGCTCGCCCTGATCCATGAGCTCGCTCGCCCGCTGGCCGAGCTCGGTGCGCGCCTTCACCGCGGCCCGCAGCATGTCACCGGTGGACACGTGCGGCACCACGTAGTGGTGCGAGAGTCGCACGCACTGGGTTCCCTTGCCCGCCCCCTGCTTGCCGAGGACCACGAGCCTGACGCCGGATACCACCGGGCGTTACTTGAGGAAACCTTCGTAGTTGCGCATCATGAGCTGGCTGTCGATCTGGCGCATGGTCTCGAGCGCGACCCCGACCGAGATGAGCAGGGTGGTCCCGTAGAAGGGGAACGCCGTGAGGTGCCAGAGCGACATGAGCAGCGACGGGACGACGGCCACGGTGCCCAAGAACGCGGCGCCCACCACCGTGATCCGGCTCAGGATGTGCGCGAAGTACCGCTCGGTGGGCGGCCCCGGCCGGATGCCGGGGACGAACCCGCCCTGCTTGCGGATGATGTCGGCCTGCTGGTGCGGGTCGAACGCGACGTAGACGTAGAAGAAGGTGAAGGCGAGGATCAAGAGGAAGTAGATCCCGATGTAGATCTTGGCCGTCGGGTTGATGTTCGTCCGCACGAAGTTCTGGAACCCGTGCCAGGGGATCACGTTGGAGAACAGCACCGGGATGTACAGGACCGAGCTGGCGAAGATGATCGGGATCACGCCGGACTGGTTGACCTTGAGCGGGATGTAGGTGCTCGACCCGCCGTACATGCGTCGGCCGACGACCCGTTTGGCGAAGGTGACCGGAATGCGTCGCTGGCCCTGGTCCATGAACACGATGACGACGAGCAGCACGAGCGAGATCGCGAGGATCGTCGAGAACTTGGCGATCCCGCCCTCCTCGTAGATCGCCTTGCCGCCGGCCGGGATCGACGCCACCACGTTGGCGAAGATGAGGATGGACATCCCCTGGCCGATGCCCCGCTGGGTGATGAGCTCGGCCAGCCACATCACGAAGGCGGTGCCGGCCGTGAGGCAGAGCACCATGAAGGCGGCCAGCGGCACCGTGAACCTCGGGATGAGGTCGACCGAGACCCCGAGCAGGCTCTGGTCGTGGCCGTGGAAGGCGTAGACGAGCCCGGTCGACTGCATGAGGGCCAGGGCCACGGTCAGGTACCGGGTGGTCTGGGTGATCTTCTTCTGGCCCACCGCCCCCTGGTCGCGCCACTCCTCGAGCTTCGGGATCACCGTCGAGAGCAGCTGGATGATGATCGAGCTCGTGATGTAGGGCATGACGCCCAGGCCGAACAGGGCGAGGCGCACCAGCGCGCCGCCCGAGAAGAGGTTGAGGAACCCGAGGACCCCCGACGCCCCGGCCTGGTGCTGGAGCTGCTGGACGGCCGAGTAGCTCACGCCGGGCACCGGCACGTTTGCCCCCAGCTGGTACAGGGCGATGATGAGCAGGGTGAACAGGACCTTGTTCCGGAGGTCCGGAACCCGGAAGATGTTGCCCAGTCTGGTCAGCATGGCGCCTCTGTCGGTCCCCGCGTCCGCCGGTGTCGGCTACCGGTTGGTCAGGGCGTTGCCCCGGGCCGGGGGCCGGCCGTGCCCGAACGGCGGCTGCACGCGCTCGACGCTACCCCCCGCGGCGGTGATCGCGGCCTCCGCCGAGGCGGAAAATGCGTGCGCGTGCACCGTGAGGGCCCGGCCCGGCTCGCCACGGCCGAGGACCTTCACCATCGCCCCCTTGCGCAGGAGCCCGCGCTCGACCAGGACCTCCGGGGTGATCTCGGCCACCCCGAGCGCCGCCAGGGCGTCGAGGTTGACCGGGGTGTAGGCCACCCGGAACGGGTTCTTGAACCCGCGCAGCTTCGGGATCCGCTGCATGAGCGGGAGCTGGCCGCCCTCGAAGCCCGCCGGGATCGTGTCGCGGGCCCGCTGGCCCTTCATCCCCCGGCCGGCGGTCTTGCCGCCCCGGCCGGCGATGCCACGGCCCACCCTCTGGCGGTCGCGGCGCGCCCCCTTGGGGGCCGAGATCTCGTGCAGCTTCACGGTGTCACCTCTTCGACGGAGACCAGGTGGGGCACCCGGGCCAGCATCCCCCGGATCTCGGGGCGGTCGGGCAGCTCGTTCACCTGGCCGATCCCCCGCAGGCCGAGGGCGCGCAGCGTCCCGCGGTGCTTGGGCTTGGTGCCGATGGCCGAGCGGACCTGGGTGACCCGCAGGACGGGGCCGGCCGACTCGGCGCGCGGGGCGCGGGGCATGATCAGCCGCCCTCCGTGTACAGCTCGGTCTCGCGGCGGCGCTCCCGGTAGGCGCGCAGCACGCCGCCCGGGACGACCTCGTCGGGGGCCTTGCCCCGGAGCCGCGCGATCTCGTCGGGACGCCGCAGGCTCTTCAGCCCGGCGATGGTGGCGTGCGCGACGTTGATGCCGTTGGAGGATCCGAGCGACTTGGCCAGCACGTCACGGATCCCGGCCATCTCCAGGATGTGTCGGGCCGCGCCGCCCGCGATCACACCGGTCCCCGGCGCCGCCGGCTTCAGCATCACCCGGCCGGCCCCGCTCTCCCCGATCACCGGGTGGACGATGGTCGAGCCGGCCAGGGCGACCTCGAAGACGTTCTTGCGCGCCTCTTCGATCCCCTTCTGGACGGCCAGGCCCGCCTCCTTGGCCTTGCCGTAGCCGAGGCCGACCCGCCCGTTGCCGTCGCCGACCACCATGAGGGCGGCGAAGGAGAACCGGCGGCCGCCCTTCACGACCTTGGCCACCCGGTTCACCCGGATGGTGCGCTCCTCGTATTGCGTCTCTGCCACTAGAACTCCAGTCCCTCGTTCCGGGCGGCGTCGGCCAGGGCGGCCACCCGTCCGTGGTAGGCGAACCCGCCCCGATCGAACACCACCGCCGCGATGCCGGCGTCCTTGGCCCGGCCGGCCAGCAGCTTCCCGACCGCCTCGGCGCCGGCGACGTTCCCGCCGCCGCTCTCGCCGAGCGTGCGCCGCAGCTCGGGCTCCACGCTCGAGGCGGCGGCCAACGTGCGGCCGGCCGTGTCGTCGATGACCTGGGCCGAGATGTGCCGGTGCGACCGGTTGACCGCGAGGCGCGGCCGCTCGGGGGTCCCGACGACCTTGCCGCGGACCCTCGCGTGCCGGCGGATGCGCAGCCGGCGCACCGCCGCCGCCTTGGACGTCACTTCGCCGCCTTCCCAGCCTTGCGCAGGACCCGCTCCCCCGCGTACCGCACGCCCTTGCCCTTGTAGGGCTCCGGCTTGCGGATCTTGCGGATGTCGGCGGCCACCTGCCCGACCTTCTCCTTGTCGATCCCCCGCACGATGATCCGGGTCGGCACCGGGACCTCGAAGGTGATCCCCTCGGGCGCCTGGACCCGCACCGGGTGCGAGAACCCGAGGGCGAGCTCGATGGACCCCAGCCCCTGGGCGGTCGCCCGGTAACCGACCCCCACGATCTCGAGCTCCTTGCTGAACCCCTCGGTGACCCCGGCGACCATGTTGGCCACGAGCGACCGGGTGAGCCCGTGCAGGGCCCGGTTGGTCCGCTCGTCGTTCGGCCGGCTGATCGTCAGCACGTCGCCGTCCTGGGCGATCGTGATCGCGCCCGGCAGCGTCCGCTCGAGGGTCCCCTGGGGCCCCTGCACGGTGACCGAACGCTCCGCGAGCGTCACCGAGACGCCGGCGGGGACCGCGATGGGGGCACGTCCGACCCGCGACATCAGCCGACACCCCCCATGGGGGCCAGCGCGCCCCGGCTACCAGACATAGCAGAGCACCTCGCCGCCCAGATGGTGCTGCCGGGCCTCGCGGTCGGTCATGAGCCCGTGGCTGGTGGACACGACGGCCACCCCCACCCCGCCGAGGACCCGGGGGATGCGGTCGGCCTGGGCGTAGATCCTGAGCCCCGGCTTGGAGACGCGCTTCAGCCCGGCGATGGTCCGCGTCCGGTCGGGCGCGTACTTCATCGTGATCTCGAGCGTCGATCCCGGCCGGTCCTGGCTCGTCGACACGGCGTAGCCCGCGATGAAGCCCTCCTTCTCCAAGATGGCGGCGAGCGCCTCCTTCAGCTTGGAGCCGGGCATCTTCACGGTGTCGAACTGTGCCGAGTTCGCGTTGCGGATCCGGGTCAGCATGTCCGCGATGGGGTCGGTCATGACCATGGCGTACCCCTCACCAGCTCGACTTCGTCACGCCCGGCACTTCGCCGGCGTGCACCATCGTCCGGAGGCAGATTCGGCACAGGCCGAACTTGCGGAACACGGCCTTCGGCCGCCCGCAGCGCTGACAGCGGGTGTAGGCCCGGACCTTGAACTTCGGGATTCGCTGCTGCTTTTGGATAAGTGCCTTCTTCGCCATGTTGCTTATCGGGTCTCCTGTCGGAACGGGAAGCCGAACGCCCTCAGGAACGCGCGGCCCTCGTCGTCATTGCGAGCGGTGGTGACGATCGTGATGTCCATGCCCCGCACCGAATCGATGCGGTCGTAGTCGATCTCGGGGAAGATCAACTGCTCGGTCACCCCGAAGGTGTAGTTGCCGTTGCCATCGAACGACCGGGGCGAGAGCCCCCGGAAGTCCCGCACCCTCGGGATGGTGATGCTGATCAGGCGGTCGAGGAACTCCCAGGCCCGGTCGCCGCGCAGCGTCACCTTCACGCCGATGGCGTTGCCCTCCCGGAGCTTGAACCCCGCGATCGACTTCTTGGCCCGGGTGACGACCGGCTTCTGCCCGGAGATCACCTCGAGATCGCGCTGGGCGCCCTCGATGAGCGAGGCCTGCTGGGTGGCCTTGCCCACACCCATGTTGAGGACGATCTTCTCGAGCCGGGGCACCTGCATGACGTTGTCGAGCCCGAGCTCCTGCTGGAGCCCCGCCCGGAACTCGCCGAGGTAGCGCTCCTTCAGCCGGGGGCGCGGGCGCGACCCGTTGCCGCCACGCCCGCCGGTCCGGCCGGCGGGCCGCTTCTCGGCGGCGTCCGGGGTCGGCGCCGACTCGGCCACCTCGGGGGTGTCGGTCTCGGTCGCTTCCACGTCGGTCTCTTGCACGTCGGTCTCTTGCACGTCGGTCTCTTCGGGGCTCACAGCTCCGCCCCGCACTTCCTGCACACGCGCACCTTGCGGCCCTGGTCGTCGATGTCCATCCCGATCCGGGCGGGGCCGCCGTGGCTGTTGCACCACACCGAGACGGCGGAGGCCGACATCGGCATGAACTTGTCGATGATCCCGCCCTGCATGGTCGCCCGGCGGGGCTTGGTGTGGCGCTTGGCGACGTTCACGCCGTCGAGCACCACCTTGTCCTCCGAGGGGACCGTCCGGACCACCTCGCCGCGCTGGCCGCGGTGCTTGCCCGAGCGGACCACCACGGGGTCACCCTTGCGGATCCGCATCACAACACCTCCGGCGCCAGCGAGACGATGCGCATGAACCGCTTGTCGCGCAGCTCCCGGCCGACCGGGCCGAAGATGCGGGTGCCGCGGGGCTGCTGCTGATCGTTGATGAGCACGGCCGCGTTCTCGTCGAAGCGGATGTAGCTGCCGTCGGGGCGGCGCTTCTCCTTCTTCGTCCGTACGACCACGCACTTCACGACGTCGCCCTTCTTCACCTGGGCGCCCGGGATGGCGTCCTTCACCGTGGCCACGAAGATGTCGCCGATGCTGGCGTAACGCCGGCGCGATCCGCCGAGCACGCGGATGCACAGCACCTCGCGGGCCCCCGAGTTGTCGGCTACCCGCAGGCGGGACTCCTGCTGGATCATCGGGCCCGCTCCGTGATCTCGGTGAGGCGCCACCGCTTCAGCTTGGAGATCGGGCGGGTCTCGGCCACCTTGACCTTGTCTCCGACCTTGGCGGTGTTCTCCGGGTCGTCGACGTAGAGGCGCGTGGTCCGCTGCACGGTCTTGCCGTAGCGGGGGTGGCGGACGCGCTCGACGATGGCGACGACGACCGTCGACTGCATCACGTCGGAGACGACGACGCCCTCACGGACCTTGCGGCGGTTTGGGCGGCTCTGTGGTTCCTCTGCCATCACTGCTCCTCGTCGGCGGCCTTGCGGGTGCGGCGGACCCTGGGCTTCGGCGCCGCCGGTTCATCGATGTCGGCCGCCTTGCGGGTGCGCCGGGCCCGGGCGGGGGCCGGCTCGGGCTCGGCGACCTCGGCGGCCTTGCGGGTGCGGCGGGCCCGGGCGGGGACCGGCTCGGGCTCGGGGGCATCAGCGGCCTTGCGGGTGCGGCGCGCCCGGGCGGGGGCCGGCTCGGGCTCGGCGGCCTTGCGGGTGCGGCGGGCCCGGGCGGGGGCCGGCTCGGGGTCGGCGACCTCGGCGGCGACCACCTCCTCTTCCTCGTTCTCCTGGGCGGGGACCTCGGCCTTGCGGGTCCGGCGCGGCGGGGCGGGCGCCGCGGCCTCCTCCTCGTCGAGCTGGACGTCGATCTCCTCGGTCTCCAGCGCCTCGACGACCCGGTCGCGGTCGCGCGCCTGGGCCGCCAGCCGGGTCTCGCTGGTGGCCGGAGCTTCGAAGGCGATGCCCTCGGCCTCGGCGATCTCCATCTCGCGGAGCACCGTCAGCACCGGGGCGACGTCGCGGCGGATGTGTTTGATCTGCGCCACGTTGTCCAGCTGCCCGGTCGCCAGCTGGAAGCGCAGGTTGAGGAGCTCGCGGCGGGACTCCCCGAGCCGGTGGACCAGCTCCTCGGGGTCCATCGCGTAGAACTCCGACACCCTCGTCATCAGACCTGCACCTCCGAGGCGCCGTGGGCACCGGGGCGCACCACGAAGCGCGCCTTGATGGGGAGCTTCTGGATGGCCCGCTCCATGGCGGCGCGGGCGAGGACGGTGTCGACGCCCGACAGCTCGAAGAGGACGCGGCCCGGGCGCACGACGGCCACCCAGTGCTCCGGGTTGCCCTTACCCGACCCCATGCGGGTCTCGGCGGGCTTCTGGGTCACCGGCTTGTCCGGGAAGATCCGGATCCACACCTTCCCGCCCCGCTTGACGTGGCGGGTCATGGCGATCCGGGCGGCCTCGATCTGGCGCGCGGTGATCCAGCCCGGCTCGAGCGCCTGGATCCCGAAGTCCCCGAAGTTGATGGTGGTCCCGCCCTTGGCGACGCCGTTGAGGCGCCCGCGCTGCTGCTTGCGATGTCGGACCTTGCGCGGCATCAACATGTCAGTCGGACTCCCTGCGGAAGTGGGGCGCCTCGTGGTGCTCGTGGCGGGTCTGGCGCTCCATCTGCTCGTCCTGGGCGAGCTGGCGCTCGAGGTCGTCCGGCTCGGTCGGCTCCGGCAGGAGCTCGCGCGCCGGGGTCTCGGTGGCTTCGGCGGTCGCGAGGTCCCCGTCCGCCGCTTCGGCGGCGACCTCTTCGGCCACCTCCTCCACCACCTCTTCGACGACCTCCTCGACGACCTCTTCGACCACCTCGTCCACCAGCTCCTCGAGGCCGTCGTCCAGGCCGTCGTCGAGGCCGCTGCCCGGCTCGCCCATGTCCCGGCGCCTGCGGCCGCCGCCGGCGGTGATCAGCCGACGCGGGCCGGACTGGCCCGAGGTCTCGCCGACCGCCATGGCCGCCTCGCGGGTGATCTTGTCGTCGATCGAGACCTTGTAGGGGAGGATGTCACCCTTGTAGATCCAGACCTTCACCCCCACCCGGCCGGCGGTGGTGCGGGCCTCACGGAACCCGTAGTCGAGGTCGGCGCGCAGGGTGTGCAGGGGGACCCGACCATCGCGATAGGACTCCTTGCGGGCCATCTCGGAGCCG
>Ga0116219_10000939_pt1 | contig 28663 bp, 16 predicted proteins | sample Sb_taG_4_FD_91019 | JGI IMG/M metagenome (GOLD analysis project Ga0116219, IMG submission 91019) | Peat soil microbial communities from Weissenstadt, Germany - Sb_50d_6_BS metaG | ecosystem: Environmental > Terrestrial > Soil > Wetlands > Peat | place: Germany: Weissenstadt | collected 2010-09-21 | reverse complement strand
GTAGTAGCAACCATGCGTTCCTCCGGGAAATAGGTGAAAGTCCGGAAGAATCGTAGGCCTGTACACTTGTCCCAATCAAGGCCCTCTCAATAATTGAGGTGGAGTTTGATGCGTTCGCCCTGAGTGCTGGACAAATACGCTGTATCGGCATCGGATCCCGAAAACGTGCTCATCGGCGGAAACAACACGCTGCTCGGGGCCGGCCCGTCCGACCAGAATTTCTTGGATGGCATACTGCCCGTGGGTACTGACGTCTTGTACGGCGGTCCAGGCCAGAATGTCCTTGAAGGCCGGGCATTCACGAACCAATTGCACGGCGGCTATAACCAGAGCGGAAGCGCAACCGATTTATTCGAAGTTCCGAGCTTTGGCGTTTTCAACTACATCCACGGCGATGGAGCGGTCGCAACTGTTGAACTCGAGGCTCAGCTCGTCAACCCAACGTTTGGGGCCCCTACGCTTGTCCCGCGACACGTGGAGGTGCTTGACGATACGCTTTACCCTGACGAACGCGCGCCGGGCAAAGATGCGGTCTTGGTCCTTAGCGATACGCAGGGGCTCCTTGTGCTGAACGACGTCAGTTTCATCTCCTTCGGCCCTACTTCCGCGCAGGGACAGGGCGGCACGACGCTCACGGTCGATGATCTGAGCAATACCACCTTACGCGGTATCGCCGTCGACGTAACGAGCATTCAAGCGAACGCGATCACGGTCAAGGGCTGGGCCAATTCCGGTCAATTCAACGTGACCTCCGCACCCGAGCCGGATGGCACATCAGCTGTCACGGTAGCGGACGGCTACACCGGGTTTGGAACTCTATATCTGACGGTCCGGGGCCTGGTGAGCGGCGACAACCTGACCCTGATGGATGGCGGCGGGGGAGCGAGCTACTATGTGCGTCTCGATCAGACCACGGCGTTCACGACCACGATCAAGGACTCGGGAAATCAAGTTAGCATAAACGGAGTGATGGGTGAGGATCAGCTTCAGGTCGACGGTACCGGATTCAACGCCGACACCGGCAATACCTACGTGGGAGTCACCGACACCTCGGTCGCCTTTTCCGGCGAGGTCGACGGCGACACACGTTCCTTTGTCGTTGCCAAGGTTGTCTTCGACAGTAACATCAAAGGCCTTACTGTTTCCGCCTCTGACGAAGGCAATGTGATCACCGCGGACCAGCGTTTTGGGCTGATACCGACAGTGATCTACGGCGGAAATGGCGGCGACATTTTCTCGGTCATACACAGCGGCGGCCAACTCGATCTCGAAGGCGGCAGTGGCGACGATTCCCTGACGGTCCAGGCCGTTGCTGGTGGACTGCTCTTTGACGGCAATGGCGGGCGCGATGCCGTCAATATTGGCCAGGGTGACGCAAGCCAGATTACCGGGACAGTCACCTTGCGTAATGAGGACATTCACAAGAACCCCATCGGTGACTTCGACCTGACACTGGACGATTCGCAGAATCCCGATGTAACACAACGGACCGTAACTGTTTCGGACAGCGCCGTGACGGGACTGGCGCCGGCACTGCTTACGTACATCGCTGCCGAGCTCCACTCCTTGACGATCGATGACAACACCAACAGTTCGTTCGACGTGCTGAACACGCCCTACCGCCAATACATCGACGTCGTTAATTTCATTGAGTTTCCCGGCACACTCACGACGACGCTGAATAGCAATGGCACAGGTGGGGTGCGCGTGGAAGGCACGTCGGGACCTCTGCAGATCAACGACTTCGCCACCTATGCCCCGATTACGGTGGGGCACGCCTATTACCAGTACATTAACAACATACCCATTCCATTCGGCCCCGCCCTCCGCAGCATCAACGGCGACGTGTCCGTCGCCGGCCCTGCCGTTCTGACCGTGAACGACAGCAACGACCCGGTTGCCCACGGCAACGTTGTCCTGGGTACTTACCCTACGCCTGGCGAGTTCGCAATTCAGGGACTGGCCCCTGCGACAATCTACTACGGCAGCATGATTGCCAGCGTCGCAGTCAATGGGACTTACGCAGGTCAGAATGCCAATGTTTACATGATCAATGACACCCCCGTTGCGGGCACTGTTTTAACCATCCCCGGAGCTTCGGCGACCGTTCTCGCCACGAGCGGCTATATGGATATCGAGGGCGCTTCAACGGTTCGTGCCGGTCAGGGAACGGTGCAGAACATCAAGGCAGAGCTGGACGTTAACCAGCCGAACTTCCCCAATCTGAGCACAGCCCTGGAGTTGGATGATTCGGCCGATCCGAACACGGCCAACGTCACGATGAAAGCCTTGTACGGGTCCGGTGCAATCGCTATTCGGGGCCTATCACCCCGCCTAATCGCCATCGATTCGACAGTGAGCACGACCATCGACGCCAGCACGCAGATTGCGCAAACGTTCACGATCAGCGACACGCCCTCCAGCGGAGTGACTCACCTCAACGCCGGCCCCGGCACCGTCAATGTTTACGGGATTGCGAACGACATCTCGATCGCGGGAGGCAAGAACGTCCTGGTGGGCAATGGGTCCCTGGCAAACATATTGGGACGCGTGACGGTTGCATCGGATACCAGCATAGCCCGCACCACCGCGCTGGTGATCGATGCGTCTGGCAGCGAGGCCGGCAGTTCGGTGGACATGTTTCCGGCGAATGCCAGCGAAACATACCTCACCGGCCTTGGGCCTCGTGAGATACTGTTCCAGCCTTACAACCTCACATCCGTGCTGGTCAAGGCCGGATTTGGAAAGAATCAATGGAGCGTCGCGCCGAATTCGAGCGACCTCTATACCGAGCTTGTTGGCGGCGAAACCGACTCCCTTTTTGTCCACGGCATCTCGGGACAGCTAAAAGACGGAGCAGGAACCGTTGTCCTGGATGGCGTGCTGAATCTGAGCAGCGATGTCGTCAACTTGATCGTCAATACGACGCCCGCCGTAGGTGACACGTTTACTCTGATCGATAACAAGGGCGCAGCTTCAATGAGCGGGGTTTTCGACGGGCTTCCCGAGGGAACGACCTTCGGCTTGGAGGGCGAGAAGTATCAAATTTCCTATGTCGGCGGACCCCAAGGCAATGACGTGGTGCTCACGCACATCAACTCCCCTCCGGGCGTGATCGTTTACGGGGCCACGCCGGCAGTGGAAGGGAGTCCGGTCACGCTCACGGGTGTCGCCGTCGACCCCGATATCGCCGATACCTTGACCTTGACAGTGGCATGGGGCGATGGCCTCTCGAACAGCTACGATTATGCCTCCAATTCAGTGTCCTTTACCCTGACCCATACGTACGCTGAGGAAAGCACGACCCCTTATACGATCACGGTTGGAGTCACCGACCACCATGGTGCCCCGCTATTCGACTCGACAACTGTGCTGATCAGCGATGCGCCCATTGTCGCTGTCGGCCTACACGTAACCGCCGTCGAGGGCAGCGTCTTCACCGGCGCGGTTGCATCCATGACGGACTCCGGGACGGATGGGACCAGCGCGGATTACAGTGCCAGCATCGCCTGGGGGGATGGCCTTTCCTCCCCCGGCACGATTGTCTCGAATGGCCAGGGAGGGTTCTCCATTCTCGGCACGCACACGTACGCCGAGGAGGGGAACTACAGTGTCAGCGCCAATCTTGCGGATGTTGGCGGGAGCACGACCACGGCCACCGGAACAGCTCGGGTGACCGACGCCGCCCTGCACCTTTCGGTGCCGCCGTTTACCGTGACGCTCGGCCAACCGATAACTAATGCGCTGGTAGGGACATTTACCGACGATGATCCTGGTAGCAACCCGGCAGATTACTCGGCCACAGTCACCTGGGGTGATGGCGAGGTTGACACGGGCGCCATCACCGCCAACGGCAATACGTTTAATGTCACCGCCAGCAAGGTGGATCCTTTCTCGAGCAGCGGGTCGTCGACGGTCAGCGTAACTGTCACCGACACGGACGGCGGTAATACCACCGCACCGACGTGGAACACAGCGAGCGCCGTGCCGACGGCTCGATTTTTCCTGGCAGCCGCGACCGGTCTCGATGGCCGGTTCTATGCTATTGGCGGCAGTTCGACGGGGACGGATTTCTTGACCACCCTGGAAGCGCGCGATCCCGTGACGGGTACATGGGCCACGCTTGCTAGCATGCCGACGCCGCGCCTAGCGCTGGCGGCCGTCACCGGTCTCGATGGCCGTATCTATGCCATCGGCGGCATAGACTTTACCGGCTCTTCTTCGGACGTCCTGGCAACTGTTGAGGCCTATGACCCGGCAAGCAACACCTGGGCCACTGTGGCGAGCATGCCCGCGCCGCGCGCCGAAATGGCAGCAGTGCTAGGCGCCGACGGACGCATCTACATCCTGGGTGGTGAAAATGGATTGCAGGGAGTTGATTCAACCGTGTTCGCCTACACGCCGTCAAGCAACACCTGGACCACCTTGTCCAGCATGCCGACCGCACGTTACGGCTTGGCCGCCGCTGTGGGGCCGGATGGCACGATTTATGTCATCGGCGGCATTCAGAGTTTGGGCCCTGTGACGACGGTTGAGGCTTATCACCCGACCAGCGATAGCTGGACGACGGTCGCAGGTTTGCCCCAAGGCATCTCAGGTCTGGCGGCGGTGACCGGCCCCGATGGCCGGATCTATGCGATCGGCGGCTTCAGCAGCCCTGGTGTGGGCAGCTCTGCCGTCTACGCCTTCAACCCCGGGACCAACAATTGGACGCAGGCAGCAAGTCTGAACGTCGGCCGATTCGAGCTGGCGGCCGCAGTGGCTCCGGATGGAAGCATCTACGCCGTGGGCGGCGAGGAAACCATTTTCGCTCCCCTGTCGACTACCGAAATCCTGTCGATCATCGCCCGGAGCATGGCCAGCAGCACTCAGGTTGTAACGATCATCGACCCCGTTCCAGCCGCGACCCTGGATATAAACAGCGCTGGGCTCGTTCGTTACACGGCGAGCACTGGCGTGGCGAATGATCTGACAGTTTCGCTCGTAGACGGATCCTACCAGTTCAACGACACGGGTGAAGCTATCGTGGTTACAGGATTCCGCGCTGGTTTGAGTATGGGCAGCGGCACCAACACGGTGACCATCCCGAGCGGCCAGGTAACGGCGATCACAGTCGATGTCGTAGATGGCAACGATACAGTTAATCTCCAGTCGCTCGCCGTTCCTGTCAGCGTTACTGCCAGTCTCGGCGGCAATGACACGTTTAACTTCGGTAGCGTCGGAAGCTCCCTGGCCGGCATTCAGGGCCTGGTCAGCATCAACGCGCCCTACGGCCACAACACCCTGAACATCTTCGATCAAAACACGTCCGGGTCGCAACAATACTCAGTCACCGGGAGCACTGTCTCCCGATCGAGTGGCCCGACGATCGATTACTACTTCGCTTCGGGGCAGGTCAACCTCTTTGCGGGCAGCGGAGCCAATGTCTTCAACGTCGAAGGCCTCAGCGCCGGCACCCCCGTGACCATCGCGACCGGCAGCCGCGCCAGCACCGTCAACGTCAGCCCCGTGGCACAGAACCTAGACAACATCGCGAGCGCCCTGACCATCAACGGCAATGGCGCTGACGCGCTCATCGTCAACGATCAGGCAACGTCGACCAACCAGGCCTACACAGTGACCTCCAGCACGTTGACCCGCGCCCCGGTCGCTTTTCCTGAATCGGTCAGCACAACGATCACGTATACCGGCCTGGGCAGCCTGGCGCTCTATGCCGGCAGCGGCAGCACGAACCAAAGTAATGTCATGACGGTCCAGGGCACTTCGGCCGGCACGCCCGTGAACCTCCACGCGGGCACTGGCTACTACAGCAATGTTTACGTGCAGGCCAACGCTAGCCCCGTGGACGTCGATATGAACGGCGGCCACGGCAACGTCACGCTGGGGCGCAACGGCATCATGGCAGGCATCCAGGCCTTGGTGAACGTCCACGACTCGAAGGGAACCGGCGACAGCATCACGATATTCGCGGAGGACGGCAGCGATCCAACCCCACGGGTCGTGACTGTGGACGACGGCACGCTGACGGGGCTCTCCGCAGGCCCGATTCAGTGGACCCCCGCACCCAACGCCCCATACGAGGAGGGCGGCGTCCAGGAACTGAATATCACCGGCGGCAGCGGCGGCAACACCTTCAACGTGAACAACACGAGCCTCTTCTATGATTATACGTGGATCGTTCCCGGCACCGGCCTAAATAAGGTAAATATCCGCGCCACGACAGGCACCCTCTACGTTCAGAGCGAGTATGGCGGACAGAATGTCGTGACGGCCGGCAGCCTGTCGCCGTCTCTCGGCGGCACGTTGGCAAACATCCTCGGGCCAGTTTATATCATTGACCAGACGCAGACCGCCTTGACCCTGGATGATAGCGGCGACGTGAGCACGGCCGCCAAAACCGTGACCTTCGGCTTCGATGGGACGACATACCACACGGTCTCGGGCCTGGCCCCAGCGACATTTCACTACGTGCCTTCTCCTTCGCCCGGTGCTAACGGCGGCGTCAGTCAGCTCAGTATTTACGGCGGCCAGGCCAACGACTCATTCAATTGGTCCAGCTCACAGCCTACCATGCCAGTTACCATCGATGGCGGGGGCGGCACCAACACGCTGACCTTTAATGATCAGGCGACTACGGCTGCCGAAATCTACACTGTTACGGCCACTACAGTCGGCCGAACGGGATCAGGTCCGATCACCTATGCAAAGATGGCGAATCTGGCACTCTACGGCGGCACTGGCGGCAATGTCCTTTACGTTAATAGCACCGCAGCCGGCACGACGACCGACGTCTACAGCGGGACTGGTCCTGGGAACGTCAACGAATTCTGGCCTTCCCTCACTTCCATCTTGGGGCCGTTGAACCTCCACGGTCAGAGTGGATCCGGAGGCGAAAGCGTTGCGCTCCTCTACGATGCCGGCAACTCCGCCAGCCAAACTTACACCCTCACCACAGGCACGCTGAACCGCACCGGCATGGCGACGATCACCTACGACGGCCTTGTCGAAGACGTGCTCTACACCAGCGAGACGGCCCCCGCGGTAGTCAATGTCCAGAGCAACGGCCAACTGGTTACCTACGTCGTGGCTGGAGCGGGCGATCCGGTAACCGTAGGCAGCCTCGCTCCCGCACTGGGCGGCACTCTCGCCAACATTCAAGGAGCGCTCATTATCGAATCCGGCTACACGGGCCAGATACCCTCGGTAGTGATCGACGATTCCGGCGACAAGTCAGCCCAGCCACAGGCGGCTTTCAAGACCGACTCCTACGGCTACGACCTCAGCGGTCTGGCGCCTGGAATCATCTACTTCAGTCTCGATCCGGCAACTCCCGTGAAGATCAAGGGCGGCGCTGGTAACGACACCTTCACGTTGGCCAATCCGCTCCCTGGTACGGAAATCCAGATCGACGGCGGCGGCGGCACCAACACGCTCGCCGGCCCGAGCACGGCCAACACCTGGGCTATCACAGGTCAAAACAGCGGCACGCTGGACACGGTTGCTTTCGCTAACTTCCAGAACCTGGTTGGCGGTGCCACCAGCGACGCCTTCCAGTTCAGCGCCGGCAAGGGCGTCATTGGCACGATAAACGGCGGCACAGGCACCGCCACGCTCGACTATTCCCTTTACACGACCGGCGTAAACGTCAACCTCATGACCGGCTCGGCCACCGGCACCGGCGGCGTCAGCAACATTCTCGACGTTACCGGTAGCCCGCTGAAGGATGTCATCACGGGCAACAACGCCAACAATGTCATCCGCGGCAATGGCGGAAAAGACATCCTCCTAGGCGGTGGCAGCGGCAACCACACCTTCATCCTGTCCGCCACGCAGACCAGCGGAGCGACGGTGATCGGCGGCACCGGTAGCGACACCCTGGTAGGGGCCAACGTTAGCAACACCTGGACCCTGACCGGGCCCAATACCGGCACTGTCCATGGCACGCAATTCACGGCGATCGCCAATCTCCAGGGCGGCACGGCCCTGGACACTTTCCGGTTCCTGGCGGGAGGAAGTGTTACGGGCATCGTGGACGGCGGCGGCGGTAGTGCTGACACGTTGGACTACTCTGGCAACGGCGGCGGAGAGATCGCGGTCAACCTTCAGACCCAGTCGGCTACCTCGACAGGCGGCTTCAGAAACATTCAGAAACTGGTCGGTAGTACGGCCGCGAGTAACAGCCTGACCGGCGCCGACGTGAGCAATGCCTGGACAATCACGGCGGCCAATGCCGGCACGGTCAATGCCTTCGGCTATAAGGGCATCGAGTACCTGGTGGGCGGCAAAGGCGTGGATGTCTTCAAATTCTCCATGGCCGGCACCGAGGCCGGCATCAACGGCGGCGGCGCTCCTTTAAATCAAGGCGACTGGCTGGATTATTCCTCGTTTACCATGGCCGTCACCGTCAACCTGGCGACGGGTGCCGCCAGCAATGTCAACGGCGGCGCGGCCGGGTCAGTCAGCAACATCCAGAACCTCCATGGCGGCAACGCCGGCAGCACGCTTACCGGCAACGCCCAGGGCAATATCCTGGTCGCCGGTAGCGGCGTCAACACGATAACGGGAGGCAGCGGCCGCAGTTTGCTAATCGGCGGCAAGGGGGCCAGCGCCATCACCGGCGGCTCGGGTGGCTCGGCCGGCGGCGGCGACATCCTGATCGCCGGCAGTACTTCCTACGACACTATGACCACGGCCAACGAGTCCGCCCTAATGGCAATCCTGGCGGAGTGGCAGTCCGCTGATTCACTGGCCACCCGATTTACTGACATTGACACCGGCAGCGGCGGTGGGCTCAATGGCAGCAACAAGCTGAACTACGGGACGACCGTGGTTGACAACGGCAAGTCCAACCGTTTGACAGCCCAGGCGGGGGCTGCCGCAGTCGATTGGTTCTTTGCCAACACTGCCGCCGGGCATACCACGATCGCCAATTTTGAAGGTGGGGAGCACAAAAACAACACCTGATAGTTCGGGAGCGCGACTACCTAGCCGCTTGCTGCGACCCCGCCGAAGAGCGCCAGAACACTTTCCTGTGGGGCCGCTCCGAACGAGTCCGCTTCCCAGGGCGACCTGAGTTGGGATCGCGCAAGATTCGCTTCGTCTTTGGTCGTCGGATTCGGTTACGATGCAAGCCGTATCCAGGGAAGCCGGCACAAGAGACGATTGATGAAACACGACGGACCACTGACTTTCCGCATTCCGTTCCTGCGTCCCTGGCTATTCGCAGTAGCTTTGCTGTCGGTGCCCGCCCTGGCGATCACGATTTTGGCTGCGCTGGCCGGCGACCTCGCCGCTCTAAGGAGCGTCTTGCTGGGGTGGGTGGGGGTCATCCTGCTTCTGGCCGCGCCCATCGGGCTAGCAGTCAGCATCGGTCGCTGGCAAGTTGACGAGCATGGCATTCAAGGCCCGAACAACTGGTTCATCCCTTGCAGCGTGGCCTGGGATGAAATGCGCTCCGTATCCGAGTGGCCCATTCCCGGCTATCGCTATCTTTGGATCAACACGACGCGCATCTGGGTGGTCTGGGTGCCCCTCTTCCTCACCGACATGGCCGGGTTTCGTCAGGCCGTGAAAACCTTCGCGGCCGCGGACAATCCCTTGCGGCGCTATTTTAGACAGAATCGGAACTGATCGCGGCGACCTCTTCAGGGCGGCGTCCTTTGTGCGATCTGCGTCCGACATCTGCTTGCTTTCCGGTGCACATGAGGTACTCACGGTCACCGCGCGGCCACTCTCGACAGCCGTGGCCCCAGCGGCCGTCCAACGTATCCAGAAAAATTGAATTCTCTCGACCAATTTCGTCCGGCCTCGGCGGCCCGGGCTGCGTCCTTCAGGCCCTGGTACGTGCGGATCTCATGGGTCACGTGTGTCGCCAGGAGCTTGCGCTAACGCGGGTTGGTCGGGTAAGCAGTCACAGCGCTCTTCTGACAGGTGGCCGCCTGCTGGAGCCGGTCGCGGGCCGCGTCGAAGCGCTGCCGTTGATGTGCGAGTCCGCGATCATCTTCTCGATTCTCGCGGAACCCCTAAACTTCTCGTTGATGAACTTCACGACGCCGAAGATGGCACTGACGACCGTGGTCCCTGCAGTGGCCGCCGCGTTGAAGAGGACGACCAACTGTAAATTACCGCCCGTCGGCGACGTCGGGTCAGGCATGTGAGCACCAAGGCCTAGGGGAAACGCTACAGGTAATTGTACGACCTACTGCCGCCGAAGCTAGGCGGCCGGCCGCCCCTCCTGGCCAACACCGGGCATGCGCGTCACCGTTTTCTCACTGTTTTTTCGCCTTCACCGGCCAAACGCACCCCAAACCTGCCCATTGACGCCTAATCGTCAGACCGCGATGGTCATCTTACATCAATGGACTGCTGGGACGAGCTTAAAGCAGCTCGCAGAACTCTTGGGAGACCCGACCGCCGTTTACGGCTGCACATGCGGGACTTTACGGCCCCGTTGTCCCACTTGGCAACCAGCTTTATGGAAACGTGGGAGTTCGAGCGGATCGACCAAGCCACCCGAGTTGTTCGCTCCTTCGACCTGCAGGCCAAGTCGGCCTTCGCATGGCCCTTACTTTGGATAATCTCGTGTTGCTTGAAACGAGCCATCGCACGTCACCTGCACCAGATGCGTTGATCACCGGATTTGCCCAACTGTGACACCGTGGCCGAGCCGTACATGCGTGAACTGCTTGGCTTTTGTATGTACTGGGGGTGCGCAGCAGACCCTACGACAGACGATATTGGCTCCAGCGAGCAGCGCGTCGTCTGCGCGCCCCTGAAGTGGGAACCGGGAACAGCACGCCATGAATGATTGTGGCCTCGGAATGCGAACTGACAGTTCTTCAGCGCACCACATTCTCGCAAATGATGCCGCTGGCGGTTATACTCAAGGAAACAGCACGTCATCCCAAGCCCCGGAGCACCGCTGAGCGAAGTCACCCGCATCCTGTCTGCCATCGAGCAAGGTGACCCGCACGCCGCCGAGCAGCTGTTGCCGTTCGTGTACGAGGAATTGCGGAAACTGGCCAGCCGAAGGCTGGCGCAGGAAAAACCGGGGCAGACCTTGCAGGCCACGGCCCTGGTTCATGAGGCGTACCTTCGGCTTGTCGATGTTGACCGCTTACAGGGCTGGGATTCGCGAGGACACTTTTTCGCGGCAGCTGCCGAGGCAATGCGGCGGATTCTCATTGAGCAGGCACGTTGGAAGCAGCGCGAACGGCACGGGGGCGGACTCCGCAGAGTGGAACTACTGGATGTGGATGTCCCCATCCCAACAGGCGATGAGCAGATTCTGCTTCTCGACGACGCACTCATAAAGCTGGCCGCCATTCGGCCCCAGGCGGCACAGGTCGTGCAACTGCGCTTTTTCGCCGGCCTCACCGTTGAAGAGGCTGGGCCCATTATTGGCATCTCATCCCGAACGGCTCGACGGCTCTGGGTCTTTGCACAAGCCTGGCTAAGGCGCGAGATGGCAGCGCCGGTCGATCAGGAGCCGTAGTTAGTTAACTTAAAAGTTTTTTCAAAAATCGTGGCCGGTTTTCGAGCCGCACGTCGCATTGCTTAACGAGGCAGCAAGTCCACAACCGGCTTGCCTGCCCAGGAGTACTACTGATGACCGAGCCGTCGTTGCCTCAAGAATCGATTTTTCTGCAAGCCGTCGAGATCCCGTCCGCGGCGGAGCGTGCGGCTTTCCTGGGGCGCGCTTGCGGGAATGATTCAGGCCTCCGGGCCGAGGTCGAAGCTCTGTTGCGGGCCCACGCACAATCAGGCGACATGTTGGATCTGCCGGAAAAGTCTGCTGTCACCACCGGGCCAGCCGTCACTGAAACACCCGGCACGGTCATCGGCCGATATAAGCTCCTGCAGCAAATCGGCGAGGGCGGCATGGGCACCGTCTTCATGGCCGAGCAGACCGAGCCCGTGCAGCGCAAGGTCGCTCTCAAGGTCATCAAGGCGGGCATGGACAGCGCCCAGGTCATCGCGCGCTTCGAGGCCGAGCGGCAAGCCCTGGCGATGATGGACCATGTCAACATCGCCCGCGTCTTCGATGCGGGCGCCACGGAATCCGGCCGGCCGTATTTCGTCATGGAGCTGGTCCACGGCGTGCCGATCACCAAGTACTGCGATGACAACCACCTGACGCCGCGCGAGCGGTTGGAACTGTTCGTGCCTGTCTGCCAGGCGATCCAGCATGCCCATCAAAAGGGCATCATTCACCGTGATATCAAGCCGACCAACGTCATGATCACGCTCTACGACGGCAAACCGGTGCCCAAGGTGATCGACTTCGGCGTGGCCAAGGCGACCGAGCAAAAGCTGACCGAACGGATGCTGTTCACGCAGTACGGCACCATGGTTGGCACGCTGGAATACATGAGCCCGGAGCAGGCGGAGATGAGCGCCCTGGGCGCCGATACCCGCAGCGACATCTACTCGTTGGGGGTGCTGCTGTACGAGTTACTGACCGGCAGTACGCCGCTGACGCACAAGCGGGTCAGGGATGCAGCCTATGGCGAAGTTCTGCGCATGATCAGGGAGGAGGAACCCCCTAAACCGAGCACGCGGCTGAGCGATTCGGGCGAAGCGCTGGCGTCCATCTCGGCCCAACGGCACATGGAGCCGGCCAAGCTGACGAAGCTGATGCGCGGCGAGCTGGACTGGATCGTGCTGAAGGCGCTGGAGAAGGACCGCAACCGGCGCTACGAGACGGCAAACGGTTTCGCGGCGGATGTGCAGCGCTACCTGGCCGACGAGCCGGTGCAGGCCTGCCCGCCGTCCGCCAGCTATCGATTGCGAAAGCTCCTCCGGCGAAACAAGAGAATGGTGCTGGCGGCGAGTCTGGTAGTCCTGGCCCTGGTGGTCGGCATCCTAGGCACCACATGGGGGCTGATGAAGACGCGCCAGCAGCGTGACGCGGCGGAAGAAGCCCGCAACGACGAAGTCGTCCAGCATCGGGAAGCGGAACAGCAGCGTATCCAAGCGGTGGAGCAGAAGCGACGGGCCGAGGCAGCGGAGGCCCTTGCCAAAGACCGATTGGCGGAGGTGACCAGGCAAAAGCAACGTACCGAAGAAGAAGCTGCCATCGCGAAGGCGGTCAATGACTTCCTGCAGAACGACATGCTGGCGCAAGCAGCGCCCGAAAAGAACGCGCGCATCAAGAAGGTGACGGTGGAAGAAGTACTGGGACGGGCGGCGTCCCGCATTGCTGGGAAATTCCAGCAGCAGCCGCGGATCGAAGCAGCGATCCGATTAACTATCGGCGACACCTATCGCGCGCTGGCCGATTACGCGGCCGCCCAGCCGCACCTGGAGCGTGCCGTGGAAATCTGCCGCCGCGTCCTGGGGGAAGAACACCCCGACACGCTTGCCTCGATGAACGACCTGGCGGTGCTCTACCAGGCCCAGGGACAATTCGCCAAGGCCGAGCAGCTCTATTCCAAGACCGTGGAAATCCGCCGCCGCGTCCAGGGAGAGGAACATCCCGACACGCTTGGCTCGATGAACAACCTGGCGGCGCTCTACCAGGCCCAGGGAAAGCTCGCCAAAGCCGAGCCGCTTTGCGTCAAGACGCTGGAATTCAATCGTCGCGTTCTGGGAGAGGAACACCCCGACACGCTTGGCGCCATGAACAACCTGGCGGCGCTCTACCAGGCCCAGGGACAGTACGCCAGAGCCGAGCAGCTCTTCGTCAAAACCCTGGAAGTCGTCCGCCGTGTTTCGGGAGTGGAACACCCCCACACGCTTGTTTCCATGAACAACCTGGCGAATCTCTACGCGGCCCAGGGACAGTACGCCAGGGCCGAGTCGCTCTTCGTCCAGACTCTGGAAATTCGTCGCCGCGTCCTGGGGGAGGAGCATTCGAGCACCCTTACATCGATGAACACCCTGGCGGCGCTATACCAAGCCCAGGAACAATTTGCCAAGGCTGAGCCGCTCTTCTTGAAGACCCTGGAAGCCCGACGTCGCGTCCTGGGAGAGGAGCACCCCCAGACGCTCACGTCCACGAACAACCTGGCGATGCTCTATCGAGCTCAGGGAAAGCTCGCCAAAGCCGAGCCGCTCTTCGTGAAGACCCTGGAAAGCCGCTGCCGCGTTCTGGGAGAGGAACACCCCGACACGCTGCGGTCAATGAACAACCTCGCCGGACTTTATTGGAATAGCAGAAGGCTCGCTCTTGCTATTCCCCTGTTCGAGGCGGCGTTCAAACTTCGGAAAGCCAAGCTCGGCCCCGACCATCCGGAAACTTTGTTGACGATGGCCAGCCTCGGCGTCAACTACCGCGACGCTGGCCGGCTGAAGGACGCCGTGCCGCTCCTGGAAGATGTCGATCGGCGAATTCAGGCATTGCCGCCGACAAGTTCACACTCCTTGCGCTGGGTGCGCGCCGAATTAGCCGACGCTTACGAGCGGGCCGGGCAGCCCGAGAAGGGGGAAACGCTTCGTCGGGAGCAAGTCCATATTATGAAGCTTTCCGCAGGCCCCGACGCACCCGCATATGCCGGCACCTTGCTGCTGTTGGGACTGAACCTGCTCCAGCAAAAGAATTGGACCGACGCCGAGGCGATGCTTCGCATATGCCTGGCCATTCGAGAGAAGAAGGAAGCCGACGCCTGGACAACATTCCACACGAAGTCGGTGCTGGGCAGCGCCCTTGTAGGCCAGAAGAAATACGCCGACGCAGAATCGCTACTGCTGGCTGGGTACGAGGGAATGAAGCAGCGCGAAGCCAGGATTCCCTCGAGCAACAAGCTCCACCTGGCGGAAGTCATGGAGCGGCTGGTGCAGCTCTACGACACCTGGGGCAAGAAGGATAAGGCATCCGAGTGGCGGGAGAAGTGGGAAAAGGCGAAGACCCGCCAGCCACACGAGTAGCCCTGAAACAAAAGCGGCCGGGGAGTCCTCGCCGCCAAGCAAAGCACTCACCGGCACAGTCTCGCCCCGGCGCTCGGTTTGCGCGCCGGGAGCGTTGACCTTTCCATTGTAACGCAGACCGCCTCCGAAAGGGAGATTCTCCATGGCCGACCTTACGAAAGCGCAGGTGGAGAAAAACATGGCTACGCAACGTGCCCCCGTCAGCCTGAAGCCGGACGCGCCCGAGCAGAACGGTCGCAATCATTTCAGAATGCCAGGTGCCCCCGACAGCCTGATGCCGGGCCAGGCTCGGCCCACTCCGGAGGACCCGGGGCCGCTGCGCGCCGCCCACACCCCGAGCTTCCCCGCCCTGTTGCGCCAGCTGGGCGCATCGCTGCTGGTCACCACCTACCAGGCCGGCAAGCTCGTGATGCTTCGTGACGAGGGGGATCACCTCAACACCCACTACCGGGCGTTCAAGGCCCCGATGGGCCTGGCCCTTGCCGACGGCGGCGCCAAGCTCGCCATCGGCACGACCATCCAGGTCTGGGAGTTCCGCGATGTCCCGGACGTCGCCCGCCGCCTGGAGCCCGCCGGCCCGCACGACGCCTGTTTCCTGCCGCGCTCCAGCCATGTCACCGGCAACGTCCTGATCCACGAGATGGCCTACGGCGCCGGCGGCCAGCTCTGGTTCGTCAACACTCGCTTCTCCTGCCTGGCCACGCTCGACCCAGAGTCGAGCTTCACGCCGCGCTGGCGGCCGCCGTTCGTCACCGAGCTGGAGCCGTCGGACCGCTGCCACCTCAACGGCCTGGCGATGGTGGACGGCAAGCCGAAATACGTCACCGCGCTGGGCGAAACGAACGACATGGCCGGCTGGCGGCCGAACAAGGCCAAGGGCGGCCTCGTGATGGACGTGGATTCCGGGGCGATCCTCTGCCGGGGCCTGTCGATGCCCCACTCGCCGCGCTGGTATGGCGGCCGGCTGTGGGTCTGCGAGTCGGGCTCGGGGACGCTCGGCCACGTCGATCTGAACACCGGGCGCTATGAGGCCGTCGCGGCCGTGCCGGGGTTTACGCGCGGTCTCGACTTCGCGGGCGATCTCGCCTTCGTCGGACTGTCTCAGGTCCGCGAGTCGGCCGTTTTCAGCGGCATCCCGATCACCGAGCGACTCGCTCCCGAACAGCGGACGTGTGGCGTCTGCGTCGTGGACCTGCGCCGCGGCGAGACGATTGCCCTGCTCAAGTTCGAGAGCGGCGTTCAAGAAGTCTTCGCCGTGGCGCTGCTGCCGCGGCGGTTCCCCGATTTGATCAACGACGACGAGAAGTTGCTGGAGAGTTCGTTCGTGGTCCCCACCGAGTGTCTCGGTGAGGTCGCGGCGACGGTCCGCGCTGCGGGACCTGCTTGAGGCAATAAACGTAGCCGCGTTCGCCAGAACGCGGGTTTCGCAGTGCAGACCGCTCACACCCGCGTTCTGGCGAACGCGGCTACGTAACCCGGGCGGTCGGTTTTCCATCCTGTTTTGGAGTTTGCCATGATGACGCGTTCCTGGATACGCCACTTGTTCGCCCGCCCCGTCACGCGCCCGATTCGCAAGGCGCCACACCGGTTCCGCCCGGCCCTGGAGGTGCTGGAGGGCCGCTGGGTTCCGTCCACGTTCACCGTGAACAGCACCGCCAACCTGGGTACCGGCAGCGGTTTGGCCGGCGATTTGCGCTATTGCATCAACCAGGCGAATTCGGCCGGCGGCGCCGAGACGATAGTCTTTGACAAAACGGTGTTCAGCACGCCGCAGACGATCAACCTGACCGGCACCCAGCTCGAACTGACCGACACGACCGGGACGGAGACGATCACGGGCCCGGCGGTGGGCGTGACGGTCAATGGCGGCGGGCTGAGCCGGGTGTTCCAGCTCGACGGCGGCGTCACCGCGTCCATCTCGGGACTAACGATCAGCGGCGGTAACGCCAACAACACCTTCTGGGGCGGCGGCCTGGTCAACTACGGCGGCACGGCCACCCTGACCAACTGCACCGTCAGCGGCAACTCCGCCGCAAGCGGCGGCAACGGCGGCGGCGGCGTGGCTAACTTCGGCACGGCCACCCTGACCAACTGCACCGTCAGCGGCAACTCTGCCCGCCCCGCCGGCGGCGGCGTGTTCAACAGCTTTAATAGCACGGCCACGTTGACGAACTGCACCGTCAGCGGCAACTCCGCCGGCGGCGGCGGCGGCGTGTACAACCGCGGCACGGCCACGCTGACGAACTGCACCCTTAGCGGCAACTCCGCCGGCGGCCACTTCCGCTACTACGGCGGCGGCGGCTTGTTCAATGTTACGGGAGCCACAGCCACGCTGACGAACTGCGCCGTCAGCGGCAACTCCGACGCGGGCATCGGTGGCGGCGTGAATAACTACGGCACGGTTACGCTGACGAACTGCACCGTCAGCGGCAACTCCGCTGGCGGCGGCGGTGGCCTGTTCAACTACGGTGGCACGGCCACGCTGACGAACTGCACCGTCAGCGGCAACTCCGCCATCGGCGGCTCCGGCGGCGGCTTGGATAACCTCGGCACGGCCACGCTGACCAACTGCACCTTCAGCGGCAACTCCACCAGCGGCTACGCATTCCGAGGCGTCCATGGCGGCGCCGTGGCTAACCAGGGCGCGGCCACGCTGACGAACTGCACCGTCAGCGGCAACTCTGCCGTCGGCGGCTCTGGCGGCGGCTTGTTCAACGATTATTACGCCACAGCCACGCTGACGAACTGCACCGTCAGCGGCAACTCCGCCGGCGGCTACGGCAGCGGCGGCGGTGTGACTAACATCGGCACGGCCACGCTGACCAACACAATTGTCGCCGGCAATCTGGCCGGAGACGTGGTCGGTTCGCTGGCAACGGCAAGCACGAACAACCTGATCGGCGGGAACCCGGTGCTCGCTCCCCTGGGCAATTACGGCGGGCCGACGCTGACGATGGCCCTACTGCCCGGCAGCCCGGCCATCGACGCCGGAACCAGCGGCGCAGGCATCCCCACCATCGACCAGCGCGGCCTGGGTCGGGTCGGCGCCGTGGACATCGGCGCCTTCGAGAGCCAGGGCTTTGCCCTTGCGCCTATTGCCGGCAGCACCCCGCAGACTTCAAAGATCGGCACGCCGTTCACCAAGCCACTGGCCGTGACCGTGACGGCCAACAACCCGGTCGAGCCGGTCAACGGCGGCGTGGTCACCTTCGCCAATTCTGCGACCCATGGCGCGTTCGCGATCCTGTCGGCATCCTCGGCCGTCATCGCGGGTGGCAAGGCCGCCGTCACCGCCGAACCCGACAATGCCGTCGGCAGTTACACTGTTATCGCTTCCGCGACGGGTCCGCCTCCCGTCTCGTTCGCTCTGACCAACGCCGGCCCGATCTTCACCAGCTTGGTCGTGAATACGACGAGCGATTCCCTCTTTCCGGGCACAGGCCTCTTGAGCCTGCGCGAGGCCATTGCCTTCGCCAACTTCGATTCTTCCGGAATCTCGACGATCACCTTCGACAAACATGTCTTCGCCACACCGCAGACGATCACTCTGACCGGCAGTCAGCTCGAGCTGAGCAACACGAATGAGAAGGAGGCGATTACGGGCCCGAAGGGGGGCGTGACGGTCAGTGGCGGCGGGCTGAGCCGGGTGTTCCAGGTCGATGCGAACGTCACCGCATCCATCGCGGGACTTGAGATCACAGACGGCAGTGTCGCCTCCTATGGCGGCGGGCTTTACAACTCTGGCTCGCTTGCGGTGGCCAACTGCACCGTCAGTGGCAATTCGGCCGGAGTTGCAGGCGGCGGCTTGTTCAATTTTAATGGGGCCACGGCCACACTGACCAATTGCACCGTCAGCGGCAACTCCGCCTTCGTTGGCGGCGGCCTGGACAACGCAGGCACGGCCACGCTGACCAACTGCACCGTGAGCGGCAACTCCGCCTTCTACGGCGGCGGCGTGTACAACCGTTATGGGGCCACGGCCACGCTGACCAATTGCACCGTCAGCGGCAACTCCGCCTTAAGCGGCGGCGGCGGCTTGTTCAACAGCTTTAATAGCACGGCCACGTTGACAAACTGCACCGTCAGCGGCAACTCCGCCGGAGTTGGCGGCGGCGGCTTGTTCAATTTTAATGGGGCCACGGCCACGCTAACCAATTGCACCGTCAGCGGCAACTCCGCCGGAATCGGCGGCGGCGGCTTGTCCAATTCTTATGGGGCTACGGCCACGCTTACTAAATGCACCGTCAGCGGCAACCGCAGCAACTATGGCGGCGGCCTTTCCAACTACGGCTTGCTTGCGCTGGCCAACTGCACCGTAAGCGACAACTCCGCCGGAATCGGCGGCGGCGGCCTGTTCAACTGGTCGGCCACGGCCACGCTGACCAATTGCACCGTCAGCGGCAACTCCGCCCTCGGCGGCTTCGGCGGCCAATTCAGCGGCGGCGGCGGCGTGTACAACGGCTTCGTCGGGACGGTCACGCTGACCAACTGCACCGTCAGCGGCAACTCTGCCACCAGCGTGGGCGGCGGCGTGTTGAACAGTTATGATGGCACGGCCAAGCTGACCAACTGCACCGTCAGCGGCAACGCCGCCGTCGAGGGCGGCGGCATCTCCAACCAGGGAATGCTGATGGTCGCCTCCAGCAATATCACCAAGAACCAGGCGACGTCCGCGGGTGGCGGCATCAGCACGACCGGCGGCAGGGCGACGATCACCAATTCCGTCATCAACGCCAACCAGGTCAACTCCTCGGGTACCGCCCTGGGCGGGGGGATCGACTGTGAAAACAGCGTTCTGTCGCTGACCAACTGCACCGTCAACGCCAACCAGGCCAACGGCGTGACGGCCCTGGGCGGTGGGATCTATGCCCTCAATAGTACCGTGAACGTCAAGAACTCCGTGGTCAACGGCAACAAGGCGAATGGCAGCGTGCTGGGCGAGGGCGGAGGGATCTACAGCTATGACAGCCTCTTGACTCTGCTGGCCAGTAACGTGAAAGGCAACAAGGCCACGACCGCTTTTGACGATATCTTCAGCGGCCCATGAGATTTCCACAGCCCGTAGGAGGGCTCGGTTTTCCTGGCCGCGCTGTGCGTGACTGCCCGTCCATTGAAGGTGTCTGGAACCGTGCCGATGGCGTTCCGGACACCTTCCTTTCGGGCTCGCGAACCGGGGTAAAGAAGAGAGTGGCCAAAGCATCAGACTCTGCGCCTGTTCGTCCGGGTCCATCGCAAAGCCGCCTGCGGCAAGCTTCACGTACCCTGGCTTTGGCAATATGTACAAGTCGCCACGCTATCGCGGTACATAAAGCGTCACTTAGAGTTCAAGAAGTCGATCGTCAGCTTCAAGCACTGCTCCGGTTGACGCGAGCGGGAATTCATAGATCATGTGAGGGGGTGTGCCGTCGATTAATAGGCTGCCAATGCGGCCCTTGTCGCGTGGTGATTCACCGATGTCACAATCGCGGCCCTCGGTCGGCGGACCTCATTCGACCAAAGCGCACAGGTGAGCTGCTCATTCTCTTTGAGCGAAAAAAGCTATTCAAATCGGGAACGTCTCTTCTGGAGTCTTGATCGTGAACTCTCGAAGAACGGGACTGGTCCTTTTGAACGTGGCTGGCATGCTGGTGATTCTCGGGTCGCTCTACGACCTGCTCGTGCCGGCGGTGCCGTCTAATCATCTTCACTACATAGGTGCGGCCGACGGTCAACTCGACCCGCGCTATGCTCAGTTAGACCTTGCGATGCTCAGGTCGATCGGCGGCTGTCTCCTGCCGATCGGCTTGACAACTCTCATACTCGCGAACGGACCGATCCGTCGAGGAGAGACGTGGGCGCGCGTGGCCGTAGTTATCCTCGTCGGGGTATCCGAGGGTAATAATGCGTATCGCATGTTTCCGTTCGATTCACCGTGGTACGGCCCTCTCGGTTTCGCTCTAATCGCGGTTACGGGCGCGGCCTTGGCCTCAGCACCGCCCGCGGCGGCATTCCCCCGCCGTCGTTGATGGTTGGAGTTAATCGGGGGAGCTAAAGGGCGACATCGCTTGTTTTGGGCAAAGAGTACGCAACCTGGGATATTTTTGAGTTCCAAAACAACCGAATGCCATCCACAAAAAGTGGCGATTAGAATCAGACGGAGGGAATTGGGCGTAACTATCGACAAAGGATAGAGATCCGAGGGTGATCCACGTCATCTTGGAAACGCCTTGGCGCGCGAGCCTACCTCGATGGCGATCCGCGCTCGAATTCTTCGTCGGAGACGAAATCGACTCCGAAGGCCCGGGTGCACTGGTCGAACTCCTGGTAATAGCCAGATCGGCGTCCAACTCGCTCAGCGCCTCGGTCTTCAGCTTCGGCCTGAAGGCCACGATCTCGCCGGTCCGTGCATCGCTTGAAAATCCGGGTATTCCTTCCGCCGTAATACAGGGTGACTGGACCGTCGTCGAGCAGTTGCCGCCCCGGCCTATAATACGGTTATGCGCAACGATTCAACAACAACCGCCGATGCCATCGCCTTCCCCAAACTTGATGCGAGCGATCTCGCATCGCTCAAGGAGGCTCATCCGGCTTTTGGTCAGACCGTACAAAACAAGTTTCTTGGGGTTAGTGGGGACATTGCCGATGCAACGCGGTGTCTTGGCGTTGGGAAATTCAAAGGGGTCGGGAGTCGTTTATCTTGCGTGGATAATTGGTGTCTGTGGTGTCAGTTCTCTTTTCGCTTGCCATTCACCGCCGAGGCAGCTCGGCTGCCCCTCATGGGACGACAACCCCGCTTCGTCGCTGACGACCTGGTCTACCACACTCTCAATCGCGGCAATAACCGCCGCACTGTTTTCTTCCAGGCCGGGGATTTCTAGGCCTTTCTCCAGGCGCCGGGTGCCATGTTTTCGCGGCCATCCAGGTTTGATCAATGGCAAAGCCAGCCTTGAGGCCGCGAAAACATGCCGAGCAGCCGGTGACCTGACCTCCGACGTTGGGGCACGACATGCCACGGGCCTTTGAAGGTGGAAGCTGTCTGTCACTTTCCTGTGGCCCGCAAGCATGGCACGCGACACGAATTTGGTGCGAGGTCGGGCACGCTGACTTAGCCCGGATTATTCATTGCCCCGGAGAAATGGCGCAGGGTGCGCCACACCAACCCGCGCGTGAGCGAGGTTAGCTCCTGACCCAACCCTCGCTGACGTGTCGGGCTAATATGGGATCATGAATAATCCTGGCCAGGTTCTGTGACACGATTGCGGCTGTCCGGCTCGATCTGCTTGGGCGGGTTTCGCCAAGACAACTATGCAGCTGTCTGGCTGCCTTGCAAGGTCAAAATTGGCACCTTCGGGGACGCCCCCCAGACAACACGTCTTGGATAGACTATGGATTCCCTGATGATCGATGAGATCCCCAACCGAGCATTTCTGCGGATTTTTCCAGGGAATCGGGCTCGTCATGAGAAACGGCAATTCCCAAAAAGAATAGTAAGAGAATCCCTAATATCGCGTGAAATTCGCCTCCCAAACACATTTTGCGCCAAGGGCCTTTTTAGTCCCAAAATGATCACCACGCAAAACCCCCGTGTTTTTGACACTTTCTGAGGTCTCGACAGGGCATTTCGGGAGGGGGCCATTCTCAAAATGCTTCGGCCTTGTCAAAAACCGCGTGTTTTCCGCGATTTTTGCAAAATGCGGATTTCGCGTTCAGGCGCCTTTTTGTCCTCCCAGTTGTACGCGGGTCTCCGACCCCGCACTGAGGCTGACCCCAGGTCTCCAGAACCAGGGGGAGACCTGCGGTCGCGGTTACGGCGAGGTCAGGAGACCTGCGCCGAGCGCATGCCAAGCGCGTAGTGGTTCATGGGGAAGCATCGTCATCAAGTCGGCGGCGTGTGAACACGGCTAGGTGTTTTGTGCCCGTTGCAAGTCCGTCACTGGCCTCAGCTCCAGCGCATTCTTTCTGGCCATGTCGAACTGGCAACTCGGCAACATGGTTGAGGCTCGCAAGTGCTACGACCAGGCTGTGGGATGGATCGAGAAGAACAAGCCGCAGGATGAGGAACTCCTGCGCTTCCGCACCGAAGCGGCGGAGCTGTTGAAGATCGAAAAGAAGGGGGAGTCCAAGTAGGACGCTTTGCAAAACCGTCCTTCAGAAGTCGCCAAATGATGCGAAGAAAGATGCACTCACTATGGTGACCGCCGGCGACGCCCCCCCCCAGGTGGGATGCCGAGGAGCGTGCGGCATGCCGCGCGGACTTCGCCGGCCCAACACAAAGCGGACGCGGCCTGGCGCTTGGTGGCGTGAAATCCAGGATAGCGCGCTTCCACGGCGAACTGGATCAGAAACTTGAGTCCACGCCGAACTGCCCCCAGTTGGGGGTAAGCCGGCAGCAGCAAACTGAGGAGGTCTTCCAGGTCATGCGTGCGCGGCACGGTCAGGCCTTGCTCGTCGAGGAGCGCTTTCAGGTACTTCTCGGCGGCCTGTTGGCAGTGGAAACAAACCAGGTCATGCATGGGCGGGCGGCTGGGCGCCAGCTTTCGGGCGGCGCGATAATCCTCCTCTGCCTTTTGCACCCACTCCTTGGTGGTCTTTTTCATACAAGACCTTGCCTCGGGCGACGATCTCTCTCAGGAACGTATCGCCTTCGGCCAGCCTCCCAGAAAGGTTTTTGGGGGTTCGCACCAGCAGGTCTAAAGGAAAACTGTAATCCACGCTCAGGCGCACTCGCACGGCCTGATCGAGTTCGTTCCGGGCCGGCATGATAACGAGGATGTCCACGTCACTGTCCGCGTGCGGCGTGCCGTAAGCATAGGAGCCAAACAGGATAATCTTGTCGGGCTGGAAACGCTCGGCAACCTGGCGCACAAATCGGCGAATCAGGCGCATGGGAATATCGGCCCCGCGATACCAGCGGGCCGGCGGAGCCTTCGAGGCAGTCCGGCGTTTACCGACCATAAAGGAATGTTACCAAGACCAGAAGTCAGGAGTGAGGCCGATTGCCACCGTCTGGCTGACTCCTGATCCCTGATTCCTGAACATGCCTACAAACGACGCTGACTTTATCAATGCCATCGTTGCTAATCCGCAGGATGAGGCGCTCCGACTCGCCTACGCCGCTTGGCTAGAAGATCGGAACGAAACCCTCGATTCCGAGCGGGCAAGCTTCCTGCGCATTCAGTGTGAACTCCGGGGCAAGCCGGAAACAGGAGAATCCTACTGGGCTCTTTACCAGCGTCTCTCGGACGTTGAGTACAAGCTCAAAGACGAAGCTTGGCCAGTATGGGTGCATAACGATCTTGCCATCCCGCCAGGCTTGACCGAGAAAGGCCAGCGCGCAGCCATGACCATCCTGGAGGTGCTGGCCAATGAGAAGTTCGCGTTTACCGGCGGATGTCGGTTGTTCTGGACGCCATCCGAATGGAGGCGGTGAGGGTGGGAGCTAAACGAGGAATGCGTGGTGTTGGTGCTGGTACACGATGGCCCCATGCACACCTTCTTCACTCCGGGCAGCCCCGACCAGTGGCGTCGCCACGACAAAATGGACAAGGCATTGCGAGAGCAGGGGGTGTTTCACGAGCCCTATGATGATGCGCGTTCGTACATCGTCGACGAGGAAAAATACTGACCAGCCAGGTACCAACAGGAAGCCAGTAACAAAGGACAGAGCAGCGGTAACGCTGGCTCTTTGGCCCACCGGCGCCAATTCTGCTTCTCGGGTGCCCTGATGCTACCCAACTGTCCGCCGAAAAATCTGCCGTAAATCTGCCGTATTATTGGAAATGCCAGCCAATCGTCATTGCAATGCGACGCCAGCGTCAATTCTCCCTAACATTCACCAGCTAAAGTAGTTGCAATGCCAACACAGCATATCTGCAATACGAACGAAATCCCTTCCTTGTAGGTTCGAGTGCTACTCTTGGACCGGATATTTCCTTGCGAAATCCTCGCCGATTTGAGTTGACGGCCAATTCTGAGAGCCTTCGGGTTTTGCCGCGTTTGGGATTTTCGCGACAACGGCGGAAGGCGGAAGTGATCGTCTCCCTGGAGTTCCGCCGTTACTATAACCTAGCTGAAAACTGCCGCACCTTGAAATTTACCGATTTCGGCTTCCAGGAGGATTGATCTGGTTCATCGTTGCGTCAAGAATGCCCAGGGGTCCACAGTCGGCACTACGAGCCCGAAGTGCCCACGTTCTTTCCCAACACCTTCACGCGCTCGCCCCATCCGCACGAGATCCCGGCACGCCTGCAACACATCCCATGGCACTTCATTCAACCTCTCTGCGACTTTCGCGAAGTGCATGAGCCCTGTCGCCGGCAACCACTCCACCACAGCCTTCGCCAACCTCTTTCTTTCATCCCCGGCCCAGCCGCTATCGAACTCTTCTTCGTTACCGCCAAAAAGGAGGATTTTGTTCCGCCAAATTATGTAGTGACTCTTACACCCGCTTTCCCGCCAGACGGACGGGAACAGACTCAATCCTCTCTGCCCACTTCCGTATAACCGCCACGCCGGACCGCTTCGCGGATCCAGGTTGATGGGAAACTCTTCTCCGCAGCCACACGGGCACGAGATTACCAGCAGACGCGGCCTTTCTCTTTGCACCAACACAGCATCGCCGGCAGATTTCAGGTAAGCCGACGCGTCACCCCGACTTCCCACGGTGCCACGAAATTGCAATGTATCTGCACTCTTCACGCTGCCCCCATTTTCGGCGTGCCCTCTTCGAGGCAAGCAGCCTCATCACTCGCATCCGAATGTCGCAGGCGGCACAGCGAAAAAGTGCTTTTCCCTTCCAGCCATATCAACTCGCTCGTCATCTGAAATAGCTTTATCCGGCGTATCACCTTCTTCCTCCAGGAAGAGCTGATAAGCCGGATTTACCTCTGCTTGAGCCTTAATTTGCGCTCCCGTTAAGTATTTCTCTTGGGTCTCGTACCGCTTCCCGTCAACGAAGAAAGGATATTCTCTCGGATGTTCACTCATACTCCCCCTCGCTCACGAAAAAGCCCGCCAACATTCAATGAGGGCTTCCCATCTGGTAAATTGTACACGTGCTCCGGTTCTCTTTCAATTATAATCACTTCTACTCCTCGCTAAGGCCATTGGTTGGCGCAAGTACAGCATGACCGTAGAATTCATGCGACCGGGCGACCGTTGCCCCCGTTTCGACATTTGTGGCGCACGAGCCGAAACGTGAAATCACTCCAAGGGGGGGAATCCCATGCCCGAAGAACAGCAGCCCCAGACGAAATACTTCTATTTCGTGAACGCCACGAAGTACGAGACCGACCAACTCACCGTGACGGGAGCGCTCATTGCAGCCAAGATTCCGGATTTCGACCTTTCCTACAGCCTGTTTCTGGAAGGTGAGGGCGGTGGGCACGATCAACTGATTACGGACGATACTGCCGTCTCCCTGAACGAGCGCCGGCCGCGGCGGTTTTACACTGTTCCTCCAGCAGCCTTTGGATAACGATGACCCCCCTGCAGGACCAATTCGAGTCGCTTAAGCGCGAATTCCCGAGCGCCACGCTGCAATCCTTACCCAGCGGAGCAGTCGTGATCGCTATCCCTGACTTCGCGCTACCCCAAGGTTGGTCGCACCCGACAACGACCGTCAGGTTCGTGGCCCCTGTCGGCTACCCTTTCGCGAAACCTGATTGCTTCTGGACCTCCCCCGACCTCCGCCTCGCAACCGGCGGCGTTCCTCAGGCAGCTAATCACACAACGCCTATTCCCGAATTCAATGGGCTGCCATTGCTCTGGTTTTCTTGGCACACCGGCCAGTGGAACGCCAACCGCGACAGTTTCCTCACATATGCCCACGTCATTGAGAGGAGGTTCAAGCAACTTCAATGAGAGAATTAGTCTTTGCCGATACCGGCTTTTCTGATTTGGCAGCTCATTTGCTGAACTCGGACCTTGAAACGGCTGCAGTCCTGTTCGCCAACGTTGTTCCCCGCGGCATAGGCGCCCGCTTTCTCGTCCGCGAGGTCTGCCATGTGCCAGCTGACGCCTACCGCCACAGAACTACCCTCGTGGTCGAATTGTCGCCGGCCTTCGTTGCCTTTGTCACGAAACAAGCAGCCACCCGAGGCCAAGCGCTCGTTTTCGTCCACTCCCACCCCGCCCTACCCGATCTTCCAGATTTCTCACTCAAGGATGACCAGGGTGAAAAAGTTCTCGCCGACTTTCTCAATCGACGAATCCCCAACCGGCCTCACGCTGCCCTAGTTGTTGCCAGTGGGGGCTGCCGCGCCAGGATCCTGGGCACCAACGAACCTGTGCGCGTTGTCCAGACAGGAAAGCTACTGCAATACCTCTTTGATCCCACGATTCCTGGATCTGCGCATGCTGCCTTTGATCGCCAGGTTCGAGCATTCGGGGTTGAAGGTCAAGCAAAACTCCAGGGCTTACGCGTGGGTATCGTCGGGCTTGGGGGAACGGGCACCATTGTCGCCCAACAGCTCGCCCATCTAGGCGTGCGAAGCTTTCTGTTGATTGATCCCGACAAGGTAGAAGAATCCAACCTCAATCGCCTTGTCGGCGCACGCCGTGAGGATATTGGCCTATTCAAGGTCCAAGTCATTGCCACCCATATCGCCTCCTCTCATCCCGAAGTCGTTACAGACGCTGTCACCGGCAGCGTCCTTCGGGCATCCACGGCGAAACTGATGCGGGAGGTCGATTTCTTTTTCTGCTGCACAGATTCTCACGGAAGTCGAGCCGTCCTATCGCAGTTGGCATACCAATACCTGATCCCATGCATTGACATGGGCGTCAGCATTACCGTCCGTGACGGCCACGTCACGCATATCACGGGACGCGTCCAGATGCTTGCTCCCGGTTTAAGCTGCCTCACTTGCTGCAATCTGCTAGATCCTGACGCCATCCGCCACGACCTCATGACCGACTTTGAGCGCCAGGCTGATCCTTACTTCCTCGGCGCCCACGAACCACAGCCCGCCGTCATTTCCCTCAACGGCACACTCTCTTCCCTCGCAGTAACAATGTTTCTTGGTGCTGTTACCGGCATCCCCGCTCACGCTAGATATCAGATCTACAACGGGATTGCCGGAACCCTCCGAGCCGCGACGCATACTTCCGACCCCAACTGTATCGTCTGCTCATCGTCGGGTGCTCTCGCGAGGGGTGATGAGTGGCCTTTACCAGCGAGACAAACATGAAACGTCAGTCCCCAGGAGATCAACGGCGCAAAGTTCTGTGGCTTGGGGCTCCCGCCGACCCAGCCCAAGCACGCGAGTTCGAGAATCGCGGCCTGACGATCCAATCATGCACGGAGCACAACGCACGTGAGCACTTCCCCCTTGCTGCCGGCATCATATTCCGATTTGATAAGGAACAGCCTACCGTGTTTGAAAGCCAGCTTCGAAATCTCGCCGCCCAGGCAGTGAATCACGGGCTTTTTGTCCTCTCGTTGGCTAATACCGATGAGACATTTCTCGTCATGGACCGCGCCTTAAAGAGCCTCCGCCTGGAGTTCGAAACCGCAAATAAGGTCCTGTCGCCCGAAATTGCCGAGTTGATCGCTCGGCATGACCCTGGACCGGGTGAGAAAGACGTCGAGATCACCGGCGTCCGCATCCCCGATCAGACTCGACTGTTTCTTCGGCGTGCCTTTCACGATTGCAAATCCATTGCAATTGCGAGTCTCACGGAAGGCCGGTCAGCGGCAGGGCGAACGCATCAAACTTTCTCTAGGTTTCGTGCCCCAGCCAAGGTTTCCTCGAGAAAACCCGTGTCCAAGGCAGCCGCCTTGCGTTTCCGTGCGATGCTCGTTTTGGCCGGATTC
>Ga0116219_10000938_pt1 | contig 28678 bp, 24 predicted proteins | sample Sb_taG_4_FD_91019 | JGI IMG/M metagenome (GOLD analysis project Ga0116219, IMG submission 91019) | Peat soil microbial communities from Weissenstadt, Germany - Sb_50d_6_BS metaG | ecosystem: Environmental > Terrestrial > Soil > Wetlands > Peat | place: Germany: Weissenstadt | collected 2010-09-21 | reverse complement strand
GTCCGCCCCCCCGGCGTCTATCGGGACGTCGCCGGGTTGCTCGGGGCTGGTGTCGTCGGGCATGAGCTCCTCCTGCAGACCCCGCACCCGGGGTTGCGATCTCGACCGTCGCCGGCGTTGGTCCCGAACCGTCTGGGAGCTGCGGCCGAAAGTGGACCGTGGGGAGGCTAGTGCTCGGCTCTGAGGTCGAGGGTGAGCCCGATCGGCGGGCCGATACCTTGCCTGGTCCGGCGCCGGCCGACCGGCTATGACCACGTCATGAGCACGGGCGGAGTGCACCGCAGCGCGACGGCCTTCTCCGATGCCGCCGCCGTCTACGAGCAGGCCCGGCCGGGCTACCCGCCCGAGGCGCTGGCGTGGCTGGACGACCAGCTCGGCCTCGGTCCGGGGCGACGGGTTCTGGACCTGGCGGCGGGGACGGGCAAGCTCACCCGGGAGCTCCTGGCCCGGGGGGCGACGGTGGTGGCGGTCGAGCCCGTCGAGGGCATGCGCCGGACGCTGGCGACGGCGGTGCCAGGCGCGGTGGTGGTGGCGGGCGTGGCCCAGGCCATCCCGCTCGGCACGGCCACCGTCGACGCCATGACGGTGGCGCAGGCCCTGCACTGGTTCGCCATGCCCCAGGCCGTGGGGGAGATGCACCGCGTGCTGCGCCCCGGGTCGCGACTGGCGGTGGTGTGGAACCGGCGCGACCTCTCCGATCCCCTCCAGGCGGACCTCCACCGGCTCATGGCACCGCTGCAGGGCGACACCCCCTCGGGGACCTCGGGCGAGTGGCAGCGGGCGCTGGCGGAGGGCGCACACGGCGCAGACCGAGACGGCACGGAGGGCACAGACGGCGCAGCGTGCTTTGAGCCCGAGGCGCGATTCGAGACGCCGTGGAGACAGCCCACCGACGTCGAGGGTGTGGCACGTCGGGTGGCCTCGGTGAGTTTCGTGGCCGCCTTGGCGAACGCCGAGCGCGAACGGTTCCTGGAGCAAGTGCGCACCGCAGCCCGCCGTTACCCGCCGCCACTCACGTTGCCCTACACCACGGAGATCTACATCTACCGGCGCACCGACTGACGAGCGTCATCGGGCGGCGCGCTGCGATGGCCGAATACCGCTGACGAGTGCATCCCCGGCGTGCCGTTCGATACGTCCAAATGCGGGTGTGCGAATATGTGGCCATGACGCTCGGCAATGCGACGATCCACCAATGATCTCCTCCTCGACAGGAGGAGATGGGACGGGATCCGGCACTGGCGCGGTGACGGTGTCTGTCTGCATGCCCACGTCACGGCAAGCGGATGTGTTGGAGGGTGCACTTGGCAGTGTGCTCTCTCAAGATTTCGAAGACTTCGAAGTCCTGATCGGTGACGAAACCGGGGAAGCAGAACCGTTGGTCGTGGCCGTCAATGACCCACGTGTCCGCTACTACCACAATCCTCATCGCTTGGGATTCGCCGCAAATCACGTCGCCCTCCTCGACCGAGCCCGAGGCAACTACATGACGGTCCAACACGACGACGACTGGTGGGAGCCGACCTTCCTCTCCTCGCTTGTCGCCGTGCTCGAGAGCGACCCAGGGATCGGACTGGCTTGTTGCGGGACCGTGCTCGATCACGGTGATCGTCGAGAGCTGTGGCCCTTCCCCCTTCGCCCCGGACGTCACCAGCACGTGCTCGAAGACCTCCTGCGGGAGGACTGGTTCCTACTCCTCAACGCCACCGTGTGGCGGCGCCAGGTGTGGACGGGAGCAGCCCGGCGGTGGCCCGATCTTCGCTGCGGGGACCTGCAACTTTTTCTCTCCGCCGCTGAGGACGACTGGCCGTTGTTCTACCTTCCCGAACCCCTCGCACACTGGGTTCAGCACGACGACCAGTCAGGCGCGTGGCGCGGGTCCGATCACGGACTGGGAGTCGCCGACGACGTCTTGGCGTTCTGGAACGGCTGGCTCGAGGGGCGTCCGGCCCATCAGGTGGCACTGACCGAACGCCAGCGGGCCACCTGGCACGTGCGTCGCGCCCGCGCCCTGTTGCTGGCGGGCCGACCTTCCGAGGCGCGCCGCGCCATCGACAGCGCGTCGCTCTGCGCAGGCGCCCATGTGCCGGACCTGTGGCGCATGAAGCTCGCTTCCCACCTTCCCCCTTCGGTGGTCCGTGGCGCGGTCGGCGCCAAGAGGCGCGTCACGGATCGGGTGCGAGCGCCGAAGTCGAGGTAGTTGGGCTCGGCCCCGCCAGCTTCGAGCCTGGTGCCGGTGCGGCTCGGGCCGAGCCAGGACGAAACCGACGTCAGCCGAGCCGACTCCGATCACGCACCCAGCCGCGTCGGGCGTCGGTTGTCACCTTCAGCACGCCACCCCGAGTTGACGGTAGACAGCTGCGGTCGCCGCGGCTGTTGCGCTCCAGCTCAACGTCCCGGCGCGAACGAGTCCCGCGTTCGCCAGCTGTGTCCGGCCCTCGTCGTCGGCGAGCAAGTCGCGCAGAGCCTCCGCAAGCTCGACGGCGTCGCCGGGAGCAGTGAGTACGGCGGCCTCGCCCAGCGACTCCTCCAAGGGCGGGATGCGGAATGCGACGACCGGTGCTCCGCACGCCATGGCCTCCACCGGCGGGAGGCCGAACCCTTCGTAGATCGACGGGTATGCCACCACCGTTGCGGCCCCGTACAGCGCAGGCAGATGGGGTCTCGGCACGTAGCCGAGGAGCCGCGCGCCCGCAGGCGCGGGTGCACGCTCCGCGCCGGCGATGAAAAGAGGAACCCCGACGTTGCGGCACGCGGTCGCCAAGGTGGCAACGTCCTTGCGGGGCTCGATTGTCGCCACGCAGAGGACGAACCGGCTGGGGAGGTCATACCGGAGCCGGACCTCGGCCAACTCCGCCTCCAGGGCCGGCGCCATGTCACTCGACGGCGCCTCGGGCACCACCGTCGCATCGCGCCCGAAGCGGTCGTGGAGGCGTTGTGCAGTGAAGGCCGACACGGCCAACAATGTGTCAGCCCGGCGCGCGGCGTGGGCGATGGCGGCCCGCTCACGTAGCACCCAGCGACGATTGAAGGCCCACGGAACGTCGTAGACGGCGAGGTCGTGCACGGTCGCCACGGTGGGGGCCCCGGGCCGGACCGGAATGTGTACGTCGAGTCCGTGGACGAGCGCGGCCCTTCCGAGGCCCCGCGCCTCGGTGGCCATCGCCCGCAGTCCGTGTCCCGGGCGCCGAACGATGGGGGTGATCGCCGCAGGAAGCAGGGCGCTGGCATCGGCGCGGACCGATGCCACCATGTCGGCGTCGACCACCTCCACCAGAGCGGACAACAACTCCACGATGTACGTCTGCACGCCGCTACCGCCCGGCCATAACGAGAGCGCGTTGAACGCGAGGCGCGGCCGTGTCATCGGCGGGACAGCGACGCCAGAGCAACCATTGTCACCGATTGTGGCGCGTTCCCCGCTCCCACCGTCGCATGGTCGATGCCTCGGTGCCTGCGATCCCGGGCCCGTCCACGTGGGCCGGGCCATCGAGGTGCCGCCATTCCGGCGGTCCTGTCGACGACGGAGGGCCTTGACGTGGGATCGAATCGATCCCCACCGGTGTCACCGGGTACCTTCGGCGGGTGCCTTCGCCGCGTGAGATGCCGCCGTGGGCCCGCCGCATGGCCTCGACGGTCATCGACGTCGGGTGGACCTGGGTCACCGATCTCGGCGCCATCGGGCCCGACCACCGGCGTGCGAGGCGCTTCGGGGCCTTCGGCGAAGGCAGCCTGATCGCCTTTCCGCCCGGCGCCATCTTCAACGAGCGCTGGATCAGGATCGGGAGCCACACCATGATCGGCCCCTACGTGTCGCTGTCGGCGGGAATGGCACCGGGCCAGCAGATGGTGAGCGATCCGGTGGTGTCGATCGGCGACCGGACCCTCATCGGGCGGGGCAGCCACATCGTGGGCCACTTCTGCATCGAGATCGGCGACGACATCCAGACCGGGCCCTACGTCTACATCACGGACCAGAACCACGTCTACAGCGATCCCGACGTACCCATCGGGGCACAGTGGCCGATCGAGTCCAGTGTGCACATCGGGTCGGGGAGCTGGTTGGGGACCGGGGTGGTGGTGCTCCCGGGAAGCCGCATCGGCCGCAACGTCGCCGTCGGCGCGGGCTCGGTGGTCACAGGCGAGATCCCCGACCACTGTGTCGCGGTGGGGACACCCGCCAAGGTCGTCAAGCGCTACTCACCCCACGACGGATGGCGCGCGACGGACCCAGTGGGCAGCGAGGGTCAGAAACTGGCCGGGAGCAAGGGGCTCACGGCGGCGAAGAAGAAGAAGAGCGCCACGAGCGAGGCCGCGCCTCCCAGCGAATAGACCGCCCACCGCCGAACCAGCCCCCGCTGGCGACGCGCCACGACGAAGACGGCGGTGATCACGATCGCCGACAGAAGACCCAGCTCCAATGTCGGCACCCAGTCCCCGCCGGGGTTGCCGGCGAGGTCGTTGGTCCCCGACGCGCCGCGCCGCGCCGCCTGCGGTGGTCGCAGCGTGGGCGCAGGGGGAGTGGTCAACGCGGCATGGACCACGAGGCGCTGCGACGCGCTGAAGCGCGGGTTGCACGTGGTCAGGGTGAGCTCCGGCGAGGTCGTGTTCGCCACCACCGCCGTGTCGCTCGGGCTCACGACCAGCGTGCCGGTCACGCGGTAGGTGAACGATCCCTGGACGGTGGTGATCGCTATGAGGTCGCCGGGATGAAGCTCGTCGAGGTTGTAGAACGGGGCTCCATAGGTGGTGCGGTGACCGGCGATGGCGGCGTTGCCCTCCTCGCCCGGCAGTGGGGTCCCGGGGTAATGCCCGGGCCCTTGCCGCAGATCGTCCTCGGACGTTCCCTGGACGATGACCTTGTCGAGATCGAGCTTGGCGATGTGCAAGACGCCGACCGGGTTGCCCTCGTTGGGTGCGGTGGTGGTGGCTCCCACGGTCGGCTGGTCGCCTGACGCCGAGGTCGTCGTTGGTGTCTTCGACGTCGTGGTGGTCGGCAACGACGAAGGCTTCTGCCCGACGTGGCGTAGCTCGGCGTCGAACCTCTGGCGCAGGACAGCTTGGCTGTGGGACTCGGCGATGCCGGTCCCCCACAGCTGGTAGGCCACGAAGAGGAGGATGAGGACGCCGCCGCTCAGCAGGATCCGGCCGAGTACGCCGGTCACGAGCCCCCGTCGCACGTACTCGACACTACCCAGGCGTGGTCCCTTTGGATCGGCATGCCTTGGATACACTCAGCTGGTGCAGGTCCTCTTCGTGTGCACGGCCAACATGTGCCGCTCGCCGATGGCGGCCGCGCTCTTCCGCCGCCTCTCTTGGGTCGAGGGAGACGATGCCTCCGAGGAGGTGGTGGTCGTGTCCGCGGGCCTTCTCCCCGGCGGGCACGCGTCACCTCCGGAAGTCGTGACCGTGATGGCGGAAGTCGGAATCGATTTGTCGGGGCACCGCAGCACACAGGTGTCGCCCGAGCAGGTGGCAGGCTCGGACGTGGTGGTGGGCATGGCGCGCCGACACGCTCGCGAGGTCGTGCTCCTCGATGCCACCGCGTTCGACCGGACCTTCACGCTCAAAGAGCTCGTGCGTCGGGGAGACCTGGTCGGTCGACGCCAACCCGCCGAGGAGCTGGGGGCGTGGCTCGGTCGTCTGCATGACGGCCGACAACGCAGCGACCTCGTGGGACGCTCCGACGACGACGACGTGTCGGACCCTCTGGGCGGCCCGCTCACCGCGTACCGGACGACGGCACGTGAGCTCGGCACGCTGGTCGACCGGGCCGCCGCCCTGCTGGGGGCGCGGCGCGGAATCCGAACGATGCCACGGTGAGCGGTCCCGACACCCCGGACGCCCCGGATGCACCTGAGGAACCGGATGCACCGGAGGAACCGGATGCACCGGAGGAACCGGAAGCGGCGCCGGCCGATTCTGTCCCCGAGAGACGCGGAGATGCCCGGCGCCGACGGCGACGGCGACGACTGCTCGTGCGCGGGGTCATCGTCGTGGTGGGGCTGTGGGTGGTGTCGACGGCGGTGGTCCTTGTCCTCGGGATCGTGCATGCCAGCCACGGCATCTCGGACGTGGACGAGGCCAAGGCCCACCTCACGGCCTCAGACGTCGTGGACCGTTCGGCCAGCGCGCCGCTATTGGCCGCCGTCAGTCAATTCAACTCGGCGAACGGCTTCTTGCACTCGCCACTGGTGGCCCCGCTCGACATCCTGCCCGTGGTCGGACGGCAGGTCCGTTCCGTGCAGGATCTGTCCGCGGCCTCGGGGCAGGTGGCCCGGATCGGCGCCCGCGCCATCGACCAAGCCCATTCGGTCTTGCAGGCGCCCCACAGCAGCGGCCCCGACAGAGTCGTGGAACTGCGCAGGCTGGCAGCGTTGGCGGCGAGCACGGACCGCGCCCTGAGCCGTGTCGACACCGGGCCGGCGCACGCGCTGATCTCCCCACTCGCCTCGAGGCACGACACCTTCGTGCGGGACCTCGATCAGGTGCGCTCCCGGCTGCAACACGCCGCCGGGGTGGCGGGCACGTTGGCCGACATCTTCCAGGGCCCCCAGACCTACCTCCTGCTGATGGCGAACAACGCCGAGATGCGAGCCGGCTCGGGCAACTTCCTCGAGATCGGCACGCTCTCCACCTCCGACGGCCATCTCCAGCTGTCGCACCTCGAGCAGACGGTGAACATCCCCGTGCCTGCCGGCAAGGTGCCGGTCAGCCGCGACCTCGAGGCCCGGTGGGGCTGGCTCAAGCCCGGACAGGACTGGCGGAACCTGGGGTTCACACCCCAGTTCGACGTCAACGGCCCACTGGCGGCCCGGATGTGGGAGGCCGAGACGGGCCAACGCGTCGACGGGGTGATCGCCGTGGACGTGGAGACCCTGCACCAGATCCTCATGGTGACCGGGCCCGTCACCTTGAGCGACGGCACCGTGGTGCACGCCGATGACGCCGTACCGCTCCTCGTCCACGACCAGTACGAGGGCCTCGTCGACCAGCCGACAGGACAGCAGGCCAGGGCCGAGGGAGCGCGCGAGGACCGGTTGGGGGCCCTCGCCCAGGCCGCGCTCGGGGCCCTGGAGAACGAGTCGCTCGACCTCAAGTCGCTGTCCACCGCCATGACCACGGTGGCCGAGGGCCGTCACCTCATGATGTGGTCGGCACAGCCCAAGGCGGAGGAGGTCTGGGCGCAGGCCGGGGTGGCGGGTCAGCTGGCGCCGGACTCGGCGATGGCGGCGGTGGTCAACCGGGGCGGCAACAAGCTCGACCAGTACCTCTCGGTGGACACCGACCTCGACCTCCATGCCGAGGGCAAACGCACCCTGGGCACCCTGACCGTGCACCTCCGCAACGCCACCCCGCCCGGTCAGTCCCAGTTCCTGGCGGGCCCCTACCCCGGCCTCGGGACCCAGTACGGCGAGTACCTCGGGGTCCTGGCGGTGAACCTGCCCGGATACGCCTCGGTTCCCAGCATCGAGGGCAGCCCGCCCTTGGACGCCCTGGGGGCCGAGGGGCCCACCTGGGTCATCGCCACGGGTGTGGACGTGAAGGCCGGCCACGAACAGGACGTCGTCGTGCACTTCACCCTGCCCCAGGCGTCGGGGCAGTTCACGGTGCTCCCCACGGCGCGCTTGACCCCTGTGACCTGGCATTACCGGGGATCCACGACCACCGACGCCGTGCCCTTCAGCGTCTCGTTCTGACTCTCTCCGACCGCCCCCGACCCGGGTCCCGACGTCGCGGAGGCCGGGAGGAAGCCTGGGGTCGGCCCGCCGGCGACGCCGCGGCCCTGCGACCAGGGCTTTGGACCCCATCCGGCGCGTATCCAGTTGACCGAATGTTGACTCTCCATAGGGTCTGTGTCGATGCGGGTCCGTGACAATCAGTTGCAGGTTGCTCACGCAGTGGCGTGGGTTTGCAGGGCCTTCGGACCACGCTCCCAATCGAGCGTGACACCCGAGGGGTAGGGGTACAAGTGCAGGTAGTTGGCGGTCGGCGGTGGCGGGATCTTCCGCCGTTGCCGGTGTAGTGGCGAGTAGATTCCGGTCACGGAGTGTGGCCGGAGTCGAGGACCGGGAATACGGGATGCGGCAGCACCGCTGCTGCGGGGTGAAGGGTTGACATCGAATGAAAAGCAAACTCCTAGGTCTGGGACTGGGCTTGACCATGTCCGCGCTTGGAGTGGCGGCGGTCCCGGCGGCGGCAGCGTTCGCCGACACGTCGGTGCAGCCGGCGACCTGCTACACGGGGTGCACGACTCCGGCGACGGGAACCTCTACCCCTGTCACCGTGGCGCCGCAGCCGCTGCAGGTCGCGCCGGTGCAGGAGCCCGCGGCCAGCGGTCTGCCCTTCACGGGTGCCGACATCGAGGAAATGGCGGCAGTTGGCGCCGGTGCCTTGGTCCTCGGTGGCGTCATGGTGCGCCGCAGCCGTCGGCAGCGTCAGGCCACGGCCTGATCTCCACGCCGATACCCGCGCACTCGACCAGAAGCTCCTAGCGCCATGTCCGTTGGGCTGAACTACCAGTCCTGGGTGAACGCGAGGCCGTCCGAGCGCAGCGCTCGGGTGTCGCTTCAGGATCGCGCCACCGCGCACGCGGCGATGACCACGGTGGCGTTCTCCGACGCCGTGCTCCTGGTCGTGGTGGTGGCCGCCTTCGGGTTGCCGCTGGCGGCGTGGTGGACATGGGCGGCGACAGCCGCCGTGCTGGGCGCCCTGGTGCTCACGGGCCACTACCGCCCCCGGATCACGCTGAGCGTGGCCCGCGAGGCTGGATCACTGGTGGCGTGCGCGATGGCACCGTTCCTGGTCCTGGCGCTGGCCAAGGTGCCGGGGCCCTCCACCGCCCGGTTGATCGTGAGCGGAGCCGTTGCCGCGGGTGGGATCGTCGTCGCCCGGGGCGCCATGTACTGGCTCGTCCGTGTCTTGCGGACCCGGGGGTGGTTCGCCGAGCGGACCCTGTTCGTGGGAGCCGGCGACGTCAGCGCCAAGATGGCCGCCACCCTCGACGAGCATCCTGAATACGGCCTGCGCCCTGTCGGGTTCCTGGACGAGGTGGACAGCGCCGGCCTCCCCCTGCCGCTGTTCGGTGGGGTGGGCATGCTGCGCATGGTGCTCTCCGAGGAGCGCATCGACCGTGTCGTGGTCGCCTTCGGGGTGACGCGGGAAGCCGACATGGTCGAGGTCTTCCGGGCATGCGAGGACGCCTCGGTCGAGATCCACGTCCTTCCCCGGTTCTTCGAGCTCGCCACGGCCATGAACGGCCGCAACGTGGACGACGTGTGGGGATACCCCCTGCTGCGCCTCCGCCGGTCGCTGCTGCGGCGTCATGCCCGCATCGTCAAGCGCGTCTTCGACGCCACCGTCGCATCGTTCGCGCTGGCGGTCGTGTCTCCTCTCTACGCCACCATCGCGGTGGTCGTGAAGCTCACCAGCCCGGGCCCCGTCCACTTCCGCCAGCAGCGGGTGGGCGAGCGGGGCGTCATCGTCGAGGTCCTCAAGTTCCGGTCGATGCGGGTCAACTCGCGCTCGGACGTGGAGTGGAACCCCACCAACGACGCCGTCACCAAGATCGGACACATCCTCCGGGTGACCGGTTTGGACGAGCTTCCCCAGTTGTGGAACATCGTGAAGGGCGACATGTCCCTCGTCGGCCCCCGCCCGGAGCGCCCGTTCTTCGTCGAGCAGTTCAAGGTCGACGTCCCCCGCTACGACGACCGGCACCGGGTGCCGGTGGGGCTCACGGGCCTCGCCCAGGTGCACGGGCTGCGAGGCGACACGTCGATCGACGAGCGCGCCCGGCTCGACAATCAGTACATCGAGAACTGGTCGTTGTGGCGTGACATCGTGATCTTGTTCCAGACCTTCACCGCGGTGATCCGCAACACGGTCGAGCCCAACGGTGAGACCGGTCGGACCGATGCTCCTGTCCTGCGCATCCACCGGGCCGAGGAGCCCGGGCACATCGAGGCGGCCACAATGGATACGGCCTCGGCGGGTCCGAAGGAGGCTTCCTCGATCGGGTGACCGAACCCCTCGAGTCCGCTCTCGCGTGAGCGTCAGCCAAAAGTCGTCCAGCAGCACACATGCCCGTCTATGACTTCTGCCCCGCCGCACCAGCATTCCGCCCATGCCCCAGCGCGCGTTCCCGCGCGGCCGAACGCGCCCGAGTCGGCGGCGCGGATCCTTCTCGTCGACGCCTCGGACCGGGGAGGAATCGCCCACTACACCCGCTGTCTCCGAGCCGCGCTCGAGGCTGAGCGCGCTGATGTCGCTCTGGCTGCGCCGGCCGGATTGGGCGATCCCGATCTGGTGCTGCGCGGCCCGCGATGGGGGCCAGATGTGGACCGCATGGGGAAAGCCCGCCTCTACGCGCTGCGCCTGACCGAGGTCCCCCCGACGATCCTGGCGTTGGCCAAGGCGGTCTCTCGAGCTCGTCCCGACGTGGTCCACGTGCAGACCGAGGTGGTTCCGGGCGTCGACCCCTTGATCCTGCGTCGGATCTCGCGGCGACGGCCGGTCGTCCTCACCGTCCACGATCCGATGCCTCTCGAGGGCGGTGCCCGGGCGGCCGCGGACCAAGCTCGGCGGTGGCGGGCTGCAGACGCGCTGATCATCCACGGCGAAGAGCCGCGCTGCTTCGTCGAGGCCAGCGCTCCGGGTGTACCCGTCCACGTCGTGCCTGTCGACCTGGTGCTCGGGGGGCCGGCCATCCCCCGGGACGAGGCGAGGAAGAAGCTCGGGCTCGAAGAGGTCCCCACCGCGCTCCTCCTCGGCCAGGTCCGGCCGTACAAGGGCATTGGCCTGTTGGCGCAGGCGTGGCCTCGGGTGGCTGCCGCCTTGCCGGGGGCCCGGCTTCTCGTCGTGGGGGAGGCCTACGATTCGGCCGATCTGGCCGCCCTGGAAGGGTGTCCCGGGGTGCAGGTGCGGCGGGGGTTCGTGCCCGAGGGCGATCTCGACCTGTGGGCGGCTGCGGCCGACCTCCTCGTCCTCCCGTATGCGGTCGGGTCGCATTCAGGGGTGCTGCACCGAGGACTGGGGGCCGGGACCCCGGTCCTGGCGTCACCGCCCCTCGCCGAAGAGGTGTACCGGACCGGAGCGGGCCAGATCGTTCCCCTCGACCCCGCCGCGTGGGCAGAAGCCCTGGTACAGGCCCTGAGCGACCGTCCTCTGCCTCGTCCCACCCCCCCCACCGGCCGGGCCACGGCTCGGGGAACGCTGGCCGTCTACCAGGACGTCCTGGCGGCACGCGCGCACAGCGTGGCATGAAATCGGCCACGCTCGGCAGGATCAAGCGATGAGCTACGAATCATCACCGACGGCGCCGCCTGCGGTCACTACAGGGCGGTGTCGAATCGGACGAAACTACCAGGCATGACCCGACGTTCGAGGCTGGCCGTCGGCGCCCTCGTGATGGCCGCGTCGAGTGGGCACCTGCTGTATCCCGTCTGGTTGGCGTGGGCTTCGCGACGCAAGCAGGCCGCGTCCGGTTCTGATCCCGTGCCGTGGCCTCCGGTCACCGTGCTCGTCGCCGCCTACGGGGAGGCGGAGTACATCGGGGCCAAGATCCACGACGTCCTCAACAACGGGTACCCCGGTCCGCTCGACGTCATGGTGGTGGCCGACGCCGACGTCGAGACCGCGGCACGCGCCGAGCAGGCCGGAGCCACCGTTGTCACCGCTGATGAACGTCTGGGCAAGGCGCAGGCGCTCAACCTCGGGTTCTCGAAAGTCACCGCGCCGATCGTCGTGGTGAGCGACGCCAACAACTTCATCGCCCCTGGTGCCATCGCTGCGCTGGTCCGGCACCTGGGCGACTCTCGGGTCGGTGCGGTGGCCGGCGAGAAAGTGGAGGCCGATGGCGCCGGAGAGGACCTCTACTGGCGTTTCGAATCCTGGTTGAAACAGCACGAGTGGCGCCTGGGCACGACCATCGGTCTCGTCGGGGAGCTGGCTGCGGTCCGCACGGAAGCCTGGCAGCCTGTCCCAGCCGACATCGCGACCGACGACTTGTGGACAGCCCTCGACCTGTCGGCACGGGGGTACGCCATCGCGTATGAGCCTCGGGCCCGAGCATTCGATCCTCCCGTACCGACCCTGGGCCAGCAGTGGGAGCGCCGGACGCGCAGCGTCTCAGGGGCGATGCACGTCTTCATGCGCCGGAAGCGCCAGCTGGGGCCGGCGGGTGGGATCGTCGCCGCCCAGATCTGGGGGCATCGCCTGGCGCGCTACACCATCGCCCCGGTTGCTCACGTCGCCCTGCTGGCGGTGGCGATGCGCCGTGCCCGCACCAGCAGGCTGGCGGTCCTGTTCCTGTCCGGTCATCTCGTCGCGCTGTGGGGACTGGTGCGCAAGGCGTCGGTCTCGACGATGCTCGGGCGCGAATCGAGTCTGCCCAAGGACCCCGGTACCCCTGCTGCCGAGGTACCGCCGGCTCGGGTGACCGCGTGGGGTCGCCTGGCCGACGCGCTCGGCCAAGCGGTGTTCCTCAACGCCGTGGCTCTCGGAGGGTTGGTTCGATATCTTCGTGGTGACCGGCAGACGCAGTGGCCCGTCGTCCGTCGTCCAAAGCGCATGTGACTGGTTGTCTCGGTGAGAGCGCTCATGGTGACGAAGTTCGTGCCCCTTCCCGACAACGACGGCGGGAAGCAGCGCGTCCTCGCCGTGGCCCGTCGGCTGGCGCAGCGAGCCGACCTGGTGCTGTGCGCGTACGACGACGGCACTGCCGACATTGCCGGCCTCGAGGAGCTCGGGATCGATGTGCGCAGCGTCCCCTGGAAGCCCACGGCGGCCCGCTCCGTCCTGGGGGCGCTGGCCACGAGGAGTCTTTCGGCAGGCCGCTTCTTCAGTTCTGAGCTTGTGGCGGAGGTGCGCGCCGCGGCCGCCGAGGGCCCCGTGGACCTCCTCCAGGTGGAGTACATGCAGATGGCACCACTGGCCCGGGATGTGCGTGCTGCGAGGCGAGTTCTCGACCTCCACAACGTCGAGTCCGCACTCATGCGCAGCTACGGGCGGACGGTGCGTGGTCCCTCGGCTCTGATGGCCTACGCCGACGCCGCGTTGCTGGCCGCCATGGAGCGCAAGGCGTCGCGGAGCTTCGACACGATCGTCGTGGTGAGCGAGCGCGAGCGCCACCGCCTGCCGGCGGCGTCGCCGGGCCTCCTCGTCTGCCCCAACGGCAGGGACCCCAATCCGTCGTGCCCGCTGCAGCCCGCCTCTACCCCCACCGTCGCCTTCGTGGCGGCCCTCGGTTGGGCTCCGAACGTCGATGCCGCGCTGTGGTTTGCCCGGGAGGTGTGGCCCGAAGTGGTGAGGCGACTTCCGTCGGCCCGGTTGTTGCTCGTCGGCCGGAGTCCCGCCCCGTCCGTCCAGGCCCTGGCGTCATCGTCGGTCGAGGTTTCCGGTACCGTAGCGGATGTCCTTCCCTTCCTTGCTCAGGCGCGTCTGGCTGTTGCCCCGCTGCGGTCCGGGGGGGGTACCCGGCTGAAGATCCTCGAGGCACTCGATGCGGGTCGCCCCGTGGTGGCCACCTCGGTCGCCGTGGACGGCCTCGAGGACCTCGTCGGGCGAGGTGTCGTTGTGGCTGACGATGCCCAGACGATGGCCGAGGTCGTCAGTTCACTGCTCGACGATCCCGAGGCTGTCACCGCCTTGGGTAAGGTCGGCCACGACGCGGTGTGCGCGTCCCATTCCTGGGACGCCGCGCTCGAACCCCTTCTTGCCACGGTGAATGCATGAGCAAGTTGCCGCTCCTCTTCGGCGCTGCGGTGGTGGCGGGCGGACTCTTCTACGTCTTCACCCAGTGGGAGCGCAGTGCCAGGGAGCACTGGGTCGTCTTCTTCATTCTCGGCATGTTGATCGTCGAGGCAAGCCTTTACGGCAACTACAACAACGTCCCCCGCGGCATCTTCCATCCCGGGACCGGATCGTTCCAATTCCGCTTGCCCGAGGTCGTCATCAGTGTCGCCCTGTTGGCACGACTGGCCGTCAAGGGCTGGCCCCTTCGGATCGGGTTCCCGGCGCTGGCGTGGACTGTGGTGGCGGCCTGGTGGACGCTCGAGATGGTCGAGGGTCTTCTCCGCCACAACAGCACCGTGTATCTCCCTTACGAGGCCAAGGCCATCATCTACGTCATGGGGGGATACGCGCTGGCGTCAGGGGTGCCGGTGCGCCGTTTTCTCGAAGGCCGCGGCTTCGAACGCACGGTTCGTTGGTCCGCGCTGATCGCCACGGTTCTGATCGCCATGACGATGGGCAAGGTCTCCTACAACGTGCACCTGCCCCTTGTACCGCTCAGTGACACCGGTCCCATGGGTACCGATGCCGCCGTGATATTCCTCGCCGTCGGGATTATCGGTCTGCTCTTCGAGCTCACCAAGGAGCACCGCAGCCGGCGCAACCTCGTCGCCGTGGTGCCACTGGTGCTCAGTCCCTTCTTCGCCTACCAGCGTGGTGTCTTGTTGATGGCGGGAGCGGCCGTCCTCGTCATGCTGCTGGTGGCTTCGGGGCGGACCGCCCGCCGGAGGCTCAGAGTTCGAGCCGGAGAGGTCCTTGTCACCGTCCTGGCTGTGGTGGGTGGGGCGCTCGCCGTCGCCATCATCCCCGCCGTCACGGCTCAGAAGTCGGTGACTGCCCCCTTCTCCTCGACGATCAACAGGACCCTCGGCACCACGCTCAGCTCACGGGCGAAGCAGGAGTCGGCCCAGGACCGGCTCACCAAGTGGGACGTCGCCCTGCGCGATGCCGAACAGGAGCCCATTCTGGGGCAAGGGCTCGGTTTCGAGTACAGTTATTTTCAAACGGGGCCGAACGTATTCATTGTGACCGACCTCACCGAGAACATCGGTCTGGACCTTTGGCTGCGGACTGGCCTCATCGGACTAGGGGTCTTCTTGTTGGCCGTTGTGCTCGCGCTCGCCAACGGATTCGCCACCTGGCGCCTCCATCCTGACCCGATGGTGGCAGTCTTCGCCCTCGCCCTCACGGTGGTGGTGATCGGACTGCTGGCCGCCGGGCAGGTCGAGTCGATCTTCGAGAACTATCGGCTGGCCACTGTGCTCGGGCTGTCGCTCGGCATGCTTCGCAGCGCGGTGACCTCGGGAGGGGGAGGCCCCACCGCCATGCGGAGCTATCAGGCTATGCGCCAGTACGAGGTGATCTGACGCCATGGAAATTCGCCAACTCATCAGAGACGTCCGTCGCAATCTCGTCGTCGCACTGGCGGCGTTCATCTTGTGTCTCGCGGCAGGCGGTGCGGCTGCGTTCCTACCCGCCCGGCACTACTCGTCGAGCACCCTCGTGGCCGTGCAGCCCGCGACCGAAGCCGCGCTCGGAAACAGCGACCCCGGGGCGATCATCTCCCTCATCGCTCCCCAGCTTCCTGCCGAGGCCACCAGCGCCCCGAACCTCGTCGCCGCCCGCAGCCGCGTGCCCCAGCCGTACCAGTCCATCGGGGCCTCGATCGACGCGTCCGTCGACCCGGGCACCTTCATCGTCACGATCACCGCCACCAGCACCAGCAAGGCGGCCGCTCGGGACTTCGCCAACGCGGCGGCGACGCAGCTCATCTCCTACCAGCCCAAGCCGGCGGAGTCCGGGTACCAGCTCAACCAGCTCGGTCTGGCGCCCACGCCGTCGGCGCCCTCGAACCCCCGCACTCCGATCCTGCTGGGAGCGGCGGCCTTCGGGGTCATCCTCGGGATCTTCGCCGCCATGTGGGCGGCCGGTGTCCGGCGCCGGCTGAGCAGGGTCACCGAGGTCAAAGAGCGCATCGGCGCCACCGTCCTCGGCGAGATCCCGCGCGTGGCTCTTCCCGGGCTCCGTCCCACCGACCTGTTCGTGAAGCACAGCGAACCGATGGCCATGGAGGCATTCCAGGAGCTTCGCAGCAACCTGCTCATCAGCCTGCCCGCCGGCGCGTCGGCGATGATCGCGGTGACGTCGTGCGACCCGGGTGAAGGCAAGACCTCGGTGGCGACGAACATCGCCTGGGCCCTCGCCGCGCAAGACCGTCATGTCACGGCCATCGACTGCGACCTGCGCAAGCCGGCCCTGCATACCCAGATGGGCGTGCCCTTCGGCCCCGGGGTCACGAGCCGTCGGACCGAGGACGCACTGGCCCACGCCTCGCGCACGCCCAACCCCTATCTCGACGTCATTCCCGCCGGCATCATCGACCGGCACCCGTCGGACATCGTCTCGGCCCATCTGCCCCTGCTCATCGAGCAGCTGCGTGAGCGTCACGAGACGGCGGTGATCGACTGTCCGCCCCTCATCGGGGTGGCCGAGACCGTCCTTGTCGCCACCATGGTCGACCTCGTCATCGTGGTGGTCGACGCCCGCCGCTTCAATCCCGAACGGCTCCAGCAATGCCTGCTGCGTCTCGACACGGCCAACACCAACGTGGCCATCGTCCTCAACCGGGTGCGCTTCAACCGCCGGCGTCGTGACGGCACCTACGGATACGGCCACTTCCGGCGCGCCGACGCCCCGCCCCCGGTCGCCCCCGTGGTCCCGGCCAACGCCCATCCGGCCCGGGGCCAACGGGCCCCCGGATCCAACGGCCGCCGGACCGGTGCGGAACGCAGCGACGCCTTGCGCATGACGGAGCCGACCGTGCTGAGGTCGTCGGGAGGAGAGGTCCCACCGACGACCGCCGTGACTCCGCCGGCCGAGAACCAGGGCCAGACCGGCTACTGGCAACGGTGAGCGGGGAGTTGCACAGGGCGCTGCACGGTCACCGTGCCATGCACCGGAGGTTCGTCCTGACCCTTCCGGCCTGAGGGACAGCGCCGCCCATCCCAGGGCGGGGTGACCCCGTTCTCGACTCACCGGCGCGTGGGGCTAGGCGCGCGCCGGCCGGCGCGGCCTACGATGACGGCCGCGTCAGCCTCAGGGGACGGGGCTCGCCGGGGGAGTGTGAGATGAGTCGGAACGACGCTGGCCGTCGTACGCGTCCGGGCCGTCGGACGGGTACCGCCTTGGGGGTCGTGGCGTGTGCGGTGGTGCTGGCGGCGTGCTCGTCGGGTACCACCAATGCCAAGTCCACGACCACGACGGCGGCGCCGAGCACGACCGAGACCACCAACGTGGCGTCGACCGGCCCCCTGGCCGCGGCCACCGGCGGGGTCACGGGCAAGCCGGGCTACTTCGTGTACTGGGACCAGAACGAGGAGGTGGACGTCCTCTCCATGCCCTCGGACACCCAGGGCCAGCTCCTTCCGGCCTGGGACCTCAACGGGCAGGTGTGCGTCCTTCCCGACGGCCGCTTCGTGGGCGGGTACGACCCCACGCTGCCGGGCCAGCGCAACATCGGCAGCGCCAAGCCCTACAAGCAGCCCGCCGACGGCGAGGAGCTCGACAACCCCAACGGCTCGTTCAGCGGCCAGACCCTGTACGTGCCGGGCCCGTACAAGATGCCCGGCCAGACCATCGGCGGTGACTCGCCGCCCACGTCCGACGGCGTGTTCAACAACAACCAGACCTACACCGGGTGCGCCATCGACAAGGCCGGGGACGTGTTCGGCAACGACATCGCCACCGCCCAAGGCGACTACCCGCCTCCGAGCAGTGGACGCCTGGTGGAGTGGTTCGCGCCGAGCTACACCACCTACTGCATCGTCTACGGCCCGACCTCGGGAGGGTACGGGCCGCACCACACCGACGGCACGGGTGGGTTGGCCCAGCCGGGGATGATGGCCCTGGCCGACAACGGGGACGTGCTCGTCCCCAACGTCGGCACGTCGAGCGTGCTGCGCTTCGCCGCCTCCTCGCTGCCCACCGGAGCCTCGCAGTGCCCGGGCGGGGTCTACCCGCGCAGCAAGGTGCAGGTGTCGACGTTCTACAAGATGTCGTTCCCGGCCGGGGTGGCCAAGGACCCGACCTGTGACTGCTTCGCGGTGAGCAGCTACATCGGGGACCCGTCCATCCGCTTCGTGTCCCAGAGCGGCCAGCCCGAGGCCAGCCGGGGCTCGGTGCCCGGGACGACGATCGCGAACCTCGGCAAGAGCCCCGGCCAGTACAACCCCTTCGGCATGGCCTTCGCCCCCGACGGGACCTTGTACTTCATCGACATCCACATCTCCTGCAAGGGGCTGCTGACCGGGTGCGGGCCCGCCTCCTACGGGGGCCGGGTCATGAAGGTCACCTTCACCAACGGCCAGCCGTCCACGCCGGTGGCGGTGGCGAGCGGCTTCGACTTCCCGACCAGCGTGACGATCTGCGTCCCGGCCACGACGGTGTGCCCGTACCCGCCCGGACCCAACGCGGCGCCGTTGTCGGGACCGGCCGAGAACCCCGCGCCGGCCAAGGGGCCGGCGTCCAACGCTCCCGCCACGGCGGGCTTCGGCTGACGACGCCCCCCGGAGGATGAGATCGACGACACGGGCGCACCGTCGGTGCGGGGCCGCCGTCTCCTCGACGGCGCTCGTGCTGGGCGGGTTGCTCGCCGGCTGCGGCGCCTCGGCTCCGGCCAAGAACGCCATCTCGAGCGCCACGACGGTGTCGGGGACCACCCCAGGGCCCACCTCGAGTGCCGCCGCGCCGCCGGCGGTCCCGAGCGCCCCGGGCCCGTGGGACTGGCCCACCTTCGGGCATGACGCCCAGCACACCTTCGCCGGCCGGACCACGCTGACCGAGTCGAGCGTCCGCACCTTGCGCAAGGCGTGGTTGTTCCCCACCGGCGACTCGGTGACGGCCACGCCCACCGTGGTCGGTGACACCGTCTACGTCGGATCGTGGGACGACAACTTCTACGCCGTGAACCTCGAGACCGGGCAGCTGCGCTGGAAGACCCAGGTCTCGGCCCAGAACGGGGTCAGGCCCTATCCGGCGGAGAAGCACCGAGACCTGACGTCGGACGGGGGTCTCATCACGTCGTCGGCATGGTTCGAGCCCGCCGGCGGGGGTCGTCCCGCCCTCGTCATCTTCGGGGGCGGCTACACGCTGTACGCGCTGAACGCGGCGACGGGTGCGGTGTACTGGCAACACGCCTACACGGGTCGGCCCGACGAGCCCCCCAATCCGGACGTGGACGGGACGCGCATCTTCTCGTCGCCGGTGGTGGCCGACGGGCTCGTGCTCTTCGGCGTGGACGTGGACGGGGCGGCGGGCTACGGCGGCTACATCGTGGGGGCCAGCCTCGCCACCGGGGACCCGGTGTGGGAGTACCAGACCGACGTCGACGCCCAGGGCCACGTGGTCGACGACGGGTGCGGCAGTGTGTGGTCGTCGGGAACGGTGCTCCCCGCCCTGGGGTTGGTGGTGTACGGCACCTCCGACTGCGACTTCTCCAACGTGGCGCCCATGGCGGAGTCGGTCCTCGCCCTGCACATCAGCGACGGCAAGCTGGCCTGGGACTACCGCCCACCGCGCGCCGACGTCGAATGTGACTGGGACTTCGGTGCCACCGCCAACGCCGGTGTCGACGCACAGGGCAACGCCTCGTTCATCGGAGAGGCGTCCAAGGACGGCACGTACTACTCGCTCGATCCGGCCACGGGGACGCCGCGGTGGTCGACCAACGTGGTCTTCGGGGGGTTCTCGGGCGGGTTCATCGCCACCACCGCCTACGACGGGCAACGGGTGTACGGCGCCACCGCCATCGGGGACTTCGGGCGATTCGAGAGCAACGGGTCCAAGCAGAAGCGCTGTGACCCCTCCAACCCTCGCGACACCCTCTCCCAGGAGCCTTCGGACCACGCCTTCGACGCGGCGACGGGCAAGGTGGACTGGCAGGAGGACCTGGCGGCCTCGTTCTCCCCCACCACCGTGGCCGGGGGGATGAGCTTCGACGGCCTGGCCCTGTCGGCCGCCGCCGTGCAGGTGCGCGACGCCAAGACCGGACACCTCATCGTCCAGGTCAAGCTGCCCCAGGCGAACTGGTCGGGGATCGCCACGGTGGGCAACGCCCTCGTGCTCGGACTGGGGTCGACCTACAGCCCCAAGGCGGCGGGGATCGAGGTCCTGACGCCGGGCGGTGTCGGGCCGGTGGTGCCGGCGGGACCGTGAGGCGGGATCAGCTGGCGGCCCGGGCCGCGGAGGGGCGGGGGCGCCAGAAGGCCGGGATGTCCCGGGGCCGGCGGGGCTCCGCCAGCAGGTAGCCCTGGTAGAGGTCACAACCCAGCTGGCGCGCCACGTGGCGCTGCTGGCGGTTCTCGACGCCTTCGGCGATGACCCGCAGCCCGAGCCCGTGACCCAGCTCGGTGATGGCGGCCACGATCCTTTCGTCCTCGGCGTCGCTGCCGAGCCCGCTCACGAAGGACCGGTCGACCTTGATGTAGCTCACCGGCAGTCGCTTCAGGTGGCTGAGCGACGAGTACCCGGTGCCGAAGTCGTCGATGGCGAGCCGGACACCGAACTCGCGCAGCTCGTCGAGCATCCCGTTGAGGTGCCCGTCGTCGGAGACGAGACCCGACTCGGTGATCTCGAGCATGAGCGCGCCGGCGGGCAGGCCGCTGTTGTCGAGCGCGCTGCGCAGGGCGGGCATCAGCTGCTGGCCCTCGAGCTGACGAGGCGAGACGTTGACGGCCAGGAACGAGTCCGTGGCCTCGGGGTACATGGCCCGCCAGCGCGCCATCTGGGCGCAGCCCGCCTCGAGGACCCACCGGCCCAGCGCCACGATGAGCTCGGACTCCTCGGCCAGGCCCACGAAGCGGGCGGGGAGGAGCAGGCCCCGCCGGGGGTGTTCCCAGCGCACCAGGGCCTCGAGGCCGAGCACGCGCCCGTTGGCCAGAGAGGCGAGGGGTTGGTACTCGAGGCGCAGCTCGCCGTTGTCCACCGCGGTGCGCAGGTCGTGCTCCAGCTCGAGGCGGTTCCCCACCTCTTCGCGTAGGCCGGCGTCGAAGATGGCCACGCGTCCGCGCCCTCTCGTCTTGGCCTGGAGCATGGCCATGTCGGCGTCCTGCAGGACGTCGGAGGCTTCGCGACCGACGTCGGCGAGGCGCACCAGTCCGATGCTCGGGGTCACCGACAAGGTGCGGCCGGTGCTCAGCTCCACGGGACGGGAAAGGATGGTGCGCAGCTCCTCGGCCCGCTGCAGGGCGGCGTCGGTGTCGGGCACGTTGGGCTCGAGGGCGGCGAACTCGTCCCCGTGGAGCCGGCTCAGGCTGATGACGTCGGGCATCGCGGCGCGCAGGCGTTGGGCCACGGCCAGGAGGACCTCATCGCCCACGGCATGGCCCAGTGAGTCGTTCACCAGCTTGAACCGGTCGAGGTCGAAGAAGAACATGACGAGCGACTCCACGTCTGCGGGGTCGCCGTTCTCGATGATGTTCTGGACCGCGGTCAGGAACCCGCTGCGGTTGGCGAGGCCCGTGAGCGGGTCGTTGCGTGCCTCCCACGCCAGGCGGTCGAGCAACTGCTTGCGGTCGGTGATGTCGGACACCGAGCACACCACGCTGGCGTTGTCGGCGCCTTCGGCGTCGCTGATGGGACGCGAGCTCACCGACAGCCACTGGTCCTTGCCGTGCTCGTCGCGCACCCCGACGACGACGTTGGTGGTCGCCTCGCGCCTTCCCAGGGCCATCCCGAGGGGCAGATCCGCCAGAGGGAACGGGGCGCCGTCCTCGCGCTGGGCGTTGTGTCCGCCGGTCAGGATCTCGTCACCGCGCCTGGTGTGGAGGCGGGCACCCAGGATTCGGGTGGCCGAATCGTTGGCTGCGGCCACCGCGCCCTCGCGGTCGATCACCACCACGCCTTCCTCGAGCGCGGCCACGGCGGCGGCGTAACGGCGCTCGATGGCGGCGCGCGCCGTGGCGGCCTCCTCGGCCAGCTTGCGCTCCGAGATGTCGCGCATGATGGCCTGGAAGGCGGGCTTGCCGTTCCAGCTCGTGCGGGCGCTGGACATCTCGACCGGGAGTTCCCCGCCGTCGGCGCGCAACAGCCGGAGCTCGAAGCCCTTCACCACGTCCCCGGGGTCCTGCAACTGGGCCAGGCGCGTGATGACCGAGGTGAGGTCGTCGGGTGAGACGAACGACGTGATCGGCTTGCCGAGCCCCTCGGCCGCCGACGACAGGCCGACCATACGCAGCGCGGCGGGGTTGGTGTAGACGACGAGGCCGTCCTGATGGACGATGATGCCGTCGGGGGAGTGCTCGACGAGCAGTTGGAGGCGCTCGGCGACATCGGCGGTGACCCAGGGGACGTCGCCAGGCTCGGAGATGTCGGCCACGATCCCGAGGAACCGCGAGGCCCCGGCGTCGGGCACCGACACGGCGCGCACGAGCATCCGGTGCACCTCGCCGTCAGGCGTTTCGAGCTCCTGGATCAGCTCGTAGGTCTCCCACGTGACCCCGGCCTTGACGGTATCGACGATGGGCGCGAGCACGGCGTCGCCGAGCTCGCCACCGCTCACCGACCGGCCCGATGGCCCTGGGGGGACCAGGTACGACCCATCGGTGGCGGGAGCCTTCAGCAGGCGGAGGAACGGCGCATGCCAGATGACGCCGGGCCCGGGCACTTCGAGCTCCCACACCACGACGTTGGTGAGGTCCGACACCGCGGTGAGCTCAGGGGACGGCTCGGGCATCTCGTCGAACAAGCTGGGTCGGGCGAGGGGGGGCGCGGGGCGCAGGGGCCCCAGGCGTGCTTCGGCCATGTGGGGTTATCGGCGCCTGCGGGGGTGATCTTGACCCTGCTCACGGGGTGCGACCGTGACGACGCCGTCCTCACGGACCGTGCGGAAGAACGACCGTGATCAGTGGAAAGGGTGAATCACACCGATGTGGTTCCGTGACACACGTCGGTGCCAGAGATGCGCTGCGTGTTCTTGCCCCCTCGGCCAACCTCAATGACCCGAAAAACCACATCAGCCTCTTTACGAACACGTGACTCGGGTCCTACTGTGTTGGCCCTTCCCCGACGACCAAAAGGAGCTTGGACAGTGTCCGAGGCGACCCGGCAGGGTATGAGCTCCAGAACAGGGCTGCTCGAACAACCCGTTTCGCTGTGTGGAATCGGGTCGGTCACCGGTTACGGCTGGGGGCACAAACTCCTCATCGAGGGACTGCTCTCCGGTGTGTCGGCAGCACGTCCGACGCCGGGGTACACCCCGTACTTCGACAACGACGTGGCCTGGGTGGCGCCGATCCCCGACGAGGGAGACCCCTCCGACGGCCCCACCCGTTACCGGCGGGCGGTGCGCCACGCGGCACGCGAGGCCTTTCACAACGCGGCCGACCGAGGTTGGAGGCCCGGCGGTGTGACGGGCTTGATCCACGGGTACGTTCTCGGCGACGTCGACGGGTGGGCGAGCTTCCACCACCGCCGGGGGCTCGACGCCACCAAGCGCGAGTGGCTGGGCCTCATGCCCTCCACCGTGCTCTCCGAGGTGGCGCTGGAGTTCGGGATCCACGGTCCCACCATGGCCGTGACCGCCATGTGCGCCTCGACCGTGGCCGGACTGCTCACGGCCAAGATGTGGATCAACGCGGGATTGGCCGACGACGTCCTGGTGCTCAGCGCCGACCTGTCGATCACTCCCGAGAACTGCGCCGCATTCAACAAGCTGGGGGCGCTCTTCGTCGACGCACCTTCGACCGAGACCTGCCGCCCGTTTCAGGACGGGAGCCGCGGGTTCACCGCCGGCGAGGCCGCGGTCGGCTTCGTCGTGTCGGGTCGCCCCGATGGTTCCTATGCCACCATCCTGGGCGGGGCCATGACCCAGGACGGGTACCACCCCATCTCGATCGCCCCCGATCACGTGCAGATCTTCCGGGCCTTTCGCGGCGGGGTCGAGGACGCCGGGGTCCGTCCCGAGGAGATCACCTACGTGAACGCGCACGGCACGGGCACTCGCCAGTGCGATACCGCCGAGGCCGAGGTGTTCGACACCATGTTCCCGGATGCGGAGGGGATCTTCTCGGTGAAGCCGCTCACCGGGCATTGTCAGGGTGCGGCCGGGGCCGTGGAGCTCGCGGCGTCGCTCTACGGGTTCGAGCGCGGCGTCATCCCTGCACCGCTGCGGGTGGCCAAGGGCCATCCGCGCCTGCTCGACGGGCCCACGGCGTGTGTGGAGGGGCCCATCGTGAAGTCCTCTCTCGGCATGGGCGGCCACAACGCCGTCGTGGTCCTCGAGGCCGCGTCGGCCTGAGGTGCCGGGCCCACCTCGGGGTGGGCGCGTGCCGTCGTAGGCTCGGCCCGTGAACCCGTCGGAGCCCGTGCACCTGTCGGAGCCCCGCGTCGCCGTCGTGCCGGACTGGCCGCTGGCGGCGGAGGCGGTGGTGGCCGGGGGTGGTCGGGTGGTCCCCGTCGAGGACGCCGAGGCCCTGGTGTGGGTGGACTGGTCCGGGCCCGATCGCCTCGGCGCGCTGCTCGAGGAGCACCCCCGCATCCGGTGGGTGCACCTGCCCGGGGCGGGCATCGAGAGCTTTCTCGACGCCGGGCTCCAGTCCGAGAGCCGGGTCATGACCTGCAGCAAGGGGGCCCACTCGTCGCTCATCGCCGAGCACGCCCTGGCCCTGGCGCTGGCGGGACTGCACTCGCTGGGGGCGTCGGCCCGGGCGTCGTCGTGGCAGCCCACCAGGGTCACCACCCTGGTCGAGCAGCCGGTCACCATCGTCGGCGGCGGCGGCATCGCCACCGCGTTGGTGGGGTTGCTGTTCCCCTTCCGGGCCCGGGTGACCGTGGTGCGCCGGCACCCCGAGTCGGTCCCCGGGGCGGCCCGCACCCTTACCACCGGGTCCCTGCACGACGCCCTCGCCGATGCCCGGCTGGTGGTGCTCGCCCTGGCGCTCACGGCGCAGACCCGCCACATCATCGGGACCGCCGAGCTGGCGCGCATGCACGAGCGGGCCTGGTTGGTGAACGTGTCACGCGGGGGGCACGTGGACACCGGCGCCCTCGTCGACGCGCTCGAGCGCAAGGTCATCGGCGGAGCCGCCCTCGACGTGACCGACCCCGAGCCGCTCCCCGAGGGGCACCGGCTGTGGAGCCTGCCCAACTGCATCATCACCCCCCACGACGCGGGGAGCTCGGGTGCGGTGATGGCGCTGCTCGCCGCCCGGGTCCAGGACAACGTCCGGCGCTTCGGGGCCGGGGAGCCCCTGCTCGGGATCGTGGACCTCGAAGCCGGGTACTGAGCCTCGGCCGGCCACCCCGACTGCCGGAGCGCAGGGCGACCGCACTAGCGTCACCCCCCATGAACACCGGCGATGTGGTGGCGGACTTCGAACTCCCCGACGAGACGGGGACCAAGCGGCGCCTGAGCGAGTTCCTAGCCAAGGGGCCCGTGGTCCTGTTCTTCTACCCGGCGGCCATGACCATGGGCTGCACCCGCGAGAGCTGTCACTTCCGCGACCTGAAGTCGGAATTCGAGAGCGTCGGCGCCCAGCGCCTGGGGATCAGCGCCGACACCGTCGAGAAGCAGAAGCAGTTCTCCGACACCCACTCCTTCGACTACCCGTTGCTGTCGGACACCGAGCGCACCGTGGCCACGCAGTTCGGGGTCAAGCGAGGCCTCAACATCCTCCCCAACAAGCGCGCCACCTTCGTCATCGGCACCGACAGCAAAGTCCTCGCCGTGATCACCAGCGAAGTGAACATGGCCAAGCACGCCGATCGCGCCCTGGAGGTCCTGCGTCAGAAGACCCCGTGACCGAGTGACCCCGTGACCGAGGCCCGCGCCGGCCTCGGGGGTGTCAGCCGATGTGGTCGGCGGGGATGGTGCCGAGCTTGCCGTGTTGGAAGTCGTCGAGCGCCTCGACGATCTCGGCGCGCGTGTTCATGACGAAGGGCCCGTAGGTCACGACCGGCTCACCGATGGGCCGACCGCCGAGGACGAGCACGTCGAGCTCCGGCGAACGCGATTCCTGGCGGTCACGGGCCGAGACCACGATGGAGTCGCCGGTGCCGAACACCACCAGCTGGCCCATGCGCACGGGCCGCCCGTCGCTTCCCACCGATCCTTCCCCGGCCAGCACGTAGAGGAGCGCGTTGTGCTCGCGTGCCCAGGGCAGGGTCACCCGGGCCCCGGGGCTGACTGTCAGGTGCGCCATGGCCATGGGGGTGTGGGTGACCCCCGGCCCGGCGTGCCCGCCCACCTCACCGGCGATGACCCGTACCAGCGCGCCGCCGTCGGGCGACGCCACCAGTGCCACCTGGCCCGCCCCGATGTCCTGGTATCGGGGGGCCACCCACTTGTCCCTGGAGGGGAGGTTCACCCACAGCTGGATGCCGTGGAAGAGACCGCCTGCCGCCACGAGGGCTTCGGGCGGACGCTCGATGTGGAGGATGCCGGCCCCGGCCGTCATCCACTGGGTGTCGCCGTTGGTGATGAGCCCCCCGCCACCGGTGGAGTCCTGGTGCTGGAAGGTGCCGTCGATCATGTAGGTCACGGTCTCGAAGCCCCGATGCGGGTGCCACGCCGTCCCCCGGGGCTCGCCGGGCCCGTACTCGACCTCACCCATCTGGTCCATGTGCACGAAGGGGTCGAGCTGGGCCAGGTCGACCCCGGCGAAGGCGCGCCGCACCGGGAACCCCTCCCCTTCGTACCCCGAGGGCGCGTCGGTCACCGACACCACCGGTCGCTCCTCGGCAGAAGCGGGATCGGGGGTCGTCAGGCGGGGCAGGGAGAGGATGTCTTGGACGGTCACAGCCGGCATGGTGCAGCTCCTCGGCTCGGGTTCACACTCACATGGGGTCCAACAGTATTTGCGGGCGCAACATTCCTGGCCCTGTCATGGCGACGGCGTCATGGCGATGGCGTCATGGCGACGGCCTCGTGGCGACGGCCTCATGGCGACGGCCTCATGGCGACGGCGCCGCGGCCAGCGGCACTTCGTCACCGGGGCCGAAGCGGCCCCGGGCGCCGGCGTCGAGGACCCATACCGCTCCCGTGCCCTGGACCTGCCAGCGTCCCCCCGCCGCCACCAGGGCGGTCTGCTCCTCGATCCCGACCAGGCGGGTCCCCTCGGGCTGCCACGAGGCGAACCACTCCAGTGCCCCGGGCCGCCACCGCTCCATCTGGTCGAAGTGGGGAATGACCGCCAGGCCCCCGATCAGGCCGAGCCCGTTGGCGACGCGGGGATGCTCCGGTGCCCGCCGTGATGCGCCTCCGGTGGGGAGGAGGTTGTCGGGAGCACCCGAGGTGAGTGCCATGGCCCCCGCCGAGCAGCCCGCCAGGGCTGCCCCCCGGCGCCATGTCGCCACGATGGCGTGCCACAGCGCCGATCCGCGCAGCGTGTCCGACAGGTGGTGGGGGTCTCCGCCCGACAGGTACAGCAGGCCGGCCCCCTCGACCAGGGCGGTGGTGGCGGGGTCCTCGGCATCCCGGCGCGTGCGCACGTCGAGCGCCACGGGCTCGACCCCCATCGACTCGTAGTGCCGGCGGCCGAGCTCGAGCCAGTACGCCACGCGCTCCTCGCCCTCGCGCGCCGCCGCGGTGGGCACGATGACGGCCCGGCGGGGGCGGCCCTCGAGGAGGCCGGCATCCACCGCCACCATCGCGTCGAGGAATTCCCCGCTGCCCACCAGAGCCACCGGCCCGGTGGCGCTCCCCATGTCCTCCGTCTCGTCGACCCGGTCGGTGCCCGGCATCGACCTCACGGTACCTGCCGCGTGGCCAGCGCCGCCGATGTAGTCGCGGCCGTGGTGGCGGCGGCGGTCAGCCCGGGAGCGGGTCGACGTCGTGCGCGTCGAGGGCGCCGCTGAAGGCGACGGTGAGTCCGGCGCCGCGCATGATGCGGACGAACCACAGGGTCGACAGCGTGATCCCGCCCACTGTCAGCACAGCCGAGACGAGCGACCGCTCGAGGACGAAGGTGCGCACCGAGGACTCGAGCAGGAGCCACATGATGAAGCCGGCCTGGGTGGCGAGCACGACGAACCACAACAGGGACAGGCGCAGGAAGAACCGCCGCACGAAGGGCCGGGCGAACATCTCGGGGTCGAGCGGGCAGAAGTCGTGGGCGAGGCGCTCGATGATGGGCCGTCGTGCCACCGCGGTGACGAGGAACAGCACGGCCACGAGGAACGTGCTGGCGGTGGGCTGGACGAAGTACAGGAAGGCGCTGCCCGTGACGTAGGCCACCACGGTCCGGGCGCTGACGAGCACGACGCTCAACACCAGCACGGCCGGCACCTTCTGCCCCCGCACCAGCCGGCGCACCAATGCCAGCACCGACCAGGCCAGTGCCGCGATCAGCGCCCCCCGGAAGCCGTCGAGCACCAGGACGAGGTAGAAGAGCGCGCCGGGCACGATCGTGCTGTCGAGCAGGGCCGGAAGGGCGTGACGCACGACGGCGCGCAGGGACGGCAACCGGAGGACGTCAGCCCCCCCGTCGTCTTCCCCGCCTGCGCCGGTCTCGTGTCCCGCGCGCGGCCCGGTGTCAACTCCCGCCGTGATCTCAACAGGGTATCAACGGGCGCGTTCGCGCGTACAGAGACTGAACAAATACTTTTGGTCATTTCGAGTGATTGGGTCGCACGGCCCATCCAGGGCCAAGAGCCTCACCCACGGCGCGCATGGTCCCGGAGATCTTTCACCGGTGTTCCTGCGCCAGGCAGGGTCTCCCTCATTGGATGGCTACATCCCACGCACAGTCGCCATACCGCTGCCACATACCGTGACGAGTTGCGGTGAGACGCCGAGTGCTCAAGGTGGTCAAAACGAGCGCCGATAGTGGTTGATGAGCCACGAGATACGTGGCTCGTTGCATTTCACCACTGGGAGTCATGCCGAGAACTC
>Ga0116219_10000929_pt1 | contig 28835 bp, 25 predicted proteins | sample Sb_taG_4_FD_91019 | JGI IMG/M metagenome (GOLD analysis project Ga0116219, IMG submission 91019) | Peat soil microbial communities from Weissenstadt, Germany - Sb_50d_6_BS metaG | ecosystem: Environmental > Terrestrial > Soil > Wetlands > Peat | place: Germany: Weissenstadt | collected 2010-09-21 | reverse complement strand
TGGTGTCCAGGCCATAAACTATCACCAAGGGCTAACTCAGCCCAGGAATCGCTGGCTCATGGAGAGAGCAGCGCTCGGTTATGGTAGGTCCATTACCCCCCTGTGGGAATCCAGGCTAGCGACGCCACTCTGTCAAGCATCGATCATCGCTAACGCGGTAAGCGCCTGCGGCGGCCGGGTGCGGTCCGGGTCTTGCCCGGATAGCTCGTTCACCCGGACCCTGGCCCCGTCAACCAGGGTCTTCAAATGCCGCAGCGTGGAAGAGTGTCCTGACGTAGACGCGGGAGAGAATCCCGGCAGGCCCCTGCTGGCCGTGGGGAGCCTGTTTGCTGCTTCGGGTAGTTCCCGAGGGCGCCGGGCGGCACATGCCAGTGCCGAGCGGCAAGGCAACGCGAAAGGGACGACTGGCCTTTACCTGTCTCAAGTAACGGCTTACGGACGCCTCGGGGGAGAAAGGAGTCTCCCCCCGGCGTATTTTGGGAGGAATGCGATCCGTGCGGCCTCGACCGGGAGGTCGGCAGCGGCGGATGCCGGGCGGGAGCCAAGTTGCCGTCCACACCTTATGGATTGTGGACAGGTTATCAAGGAATGTGGCGGGCGATGAAAAGGACAGGCGTCGCATGCCACGGCGGCCAGGGATGCCGCGGTTTTCACGAAGGGTTCTTGCCTGGTGGCTGGGCTTGAAGTATCAGCCACACCCTTTTCGTTGCAGCGGACGCGCGTATGAGCAGCTACTTGTGTGAGGCGGTTTCGGTCGCGGGCTTCGTCCAGCAACTGGCCCTGGCCTACGTCCAGTACGGCTACCACTTCTACGTCGCCGGCTCCGTGCCCGAGGGGAAGGACGCCGGACAGGTTGACCGCAAGCTGATCGACCGCTACCACATCGACGTTTGCCGCGGGACGCGCTACAAGCGGGCGCGGGTGGGCCTGGCCAATCTGCACTACCTGCGTCACGGCCGCTTCTTCGTGCTGCTCGCCACGCGCGGGTCTCACCCTTTCTGGGTAGAGGAGCGGCACGCCATCAAGGACATCCGGAGGGTGCCGATCCGCTTCGCCGGTTACTCGATCGGCTACCGCCGGCAGAAAGGGCGACCGCCCTTCACCTGGCACCCCTCCGTGCGGATCGAGAAAACCGAGTTCGCCTTCCTCAAACGCCAGTTTGCCGGGCTCGCCGTCCGCTTGACCGCGGAAGAGATGAGCCAGGCGCTCCAGAGCCTCCCCTTCGAGCCCTATGCCCCGGTCCGGCGGCAATACCTGGAGCTTCTCCGCCTGATCAACAGGAGACGCAAGGCCGCCGGGCTCGCCGCCGTGCCTTTTTCAGCCCTGCGCCTGAGGCGCCGCTCCGTCCTGCCCTTCGGCGACCGTTCCCGCGCGTCGCGAGCCGATCCCCTTGCGTGCAACCCCGAGGAAGCCGCGTAGTCGCCGTGATCTTTCGGCAGCCCCGTCCCCTTTCGTCAGGTTCTCCACCCGGGGTCGAGGGAAATCTCGCCGCCACGGGCACTTCCGTACCTCGCAGCGGCGCCTTGCGTTGTCCCTCTTCCCGCACTCGGACACCGGAGCCGATGCCTCCGAAAATCCCGTTTGGCACGATGCCAACGCTCCCGGCAAGGACGCCTGCGGGCAGCTCTGGCGGCCGGCTCCCGCCGTCCACCGCCGAAGGAGGACGCTTCCCGCGGCGGCCGGGTGCGCACGGACGCACGCACGCACCAACGCACGGGAGTGCGCTTCCCTGCCAGCGAAAAAACTTCTTGCGTTAAGGGGCCGGGCCGATCCATATTCCCTCCCAGGATAGTGGTTTTTTGGTTCCAGGGGGCGGCGATGGCAGATTACCTTGACTTTTTCGGGCTGAAGCAGCCGCCCTTCTCCATGACCCCGGACCCGAGCTTTGCCTTCGCCACGCGGGAGCACGACCAGGCCCTCTCCAAGATGACGTTCTACACGGACGAGCGCCAGGGCCTTTTCCTGCTGATGGGCGAGATCGGCACCGGCAAGACGACCATCGCCAAGCTCGCGGTGGACAACTGGAAGTCGCGGCGGGAGCGGTACACGGTGGGCCAGGTCGCCGACCCCTCCCCGCCCTCCCCGCCGGCCTTCCTGCGCCTGGTCCTGGCCTCGTTCATGCAGCCGGTCATGCGCAACCTCCTGGACCTCAAGGCGGCCCTGCGCGTGTTCCTGCTCCAGGAATATCAGGCCGGCCGCACGGTCATTCTGGTGCTGGACGAGGCGCAGACGCTTCACCCCAAGAACCTGGACACGATCCACGCGCTGACCAACGAGCAGACGCAGACCGAAAAACTGCTGCAAATCGTCCTCCTGGCCCAGCCCAACTTCAAGTACAAGCTGCAACAGAAGCCCGCACTGCGGTCCCGGATCGCGGGCGGGCACACCCTGGACGGCCTGGCGCCGCCAGACGCGCTCGACCTGTTGCGCCACCGAGTGGCCCTGGCGGGGGGCGATTTCGACGGCCTGTTCGCCCCGGCGACGCACCGCCCGCTCTACGCCGCCACACGCGGCATCCCGCGCGACCTGTGCATCCTGAGCAATGCGGCGCTGGTCGCGGCTTACAGCGCCGGCAGCCGGGTCGTGGACGGGGCCGTCCTGGAACACGCCCTCACGGGCCTGTCGTTCAAGCAGTGGGGGGGCGAGCAGCCGTCCCAACGAGCAAGGGAGAGTCATGACGAAGATACGCAGCCTGTCGGCACCCCGTAACCCCCTGGAGCGTCTCCAGCAACTGGAGGCCGAGATCGATCCGCCCAGCCGCGGCGACGCGGTCAGAGGTCCCGACCCGGCCGAAGGCTTGAGCAGTCCGGACGCACGCACCACCGCACCCACGCACGCCCGCGCCAACGCACCAGCGCACCCACGCACGCCCGCACCAGCGTTCGCACCCGGCGATCGGCTCGCAGGGGTCGAAGAAAAGACGCTGGCGCAGCTGCTGGCGACGCCGTTTCCGGGGGCGCCGGGCCAGGGCCCGTTCCAGGCGGCGACGGTGCGGATGCCGGCCGAACTCTGGAAGCGAGTCGGCTGGGTGTCGTCCTTGACCGGGCGGACCAAGCAGGACGTCATCGGCGAGGCCCTGTTCCGGTATCTCGAACAACTGCGCAGCGGCGGTCCAGGCGCGGGGTGACGTGGCGGGGAACAAGCAGGACACGGAAGTTGCCCTCGGTCACCTGATGTCGGGGGGCGTCGTCGCCTACCAGCGGGCGGTGGCCCATGCGGTGGGCGACGCCCTGGCGGGGCTGCTGTTTTCGCAACTCTGCTACTGGTCGGGAAGGCAGCCCGACGACCGGGACGGCTGGTTCTACATGACGCAGGCGCAGATCTTCGAGGAGACCGCGATCAGCCGGCGGGAGCAGGAGACCTCGCGGCGCAAGCTCCGTTCCCTGGGCATCCTGGAGGAGTGCCTGCGCGGCCACCCCGCTCAGCTCTGGTACCGCATCAACATCCCGGCCGTCGTGGACCTGCTGGAAAAGGCGGGCGGCAGCCGCCCGGGCGGCAAGCGTCAGGCCAGTATGGCGGAAAGCGCCAAACTGGAATGGCGGAAAGCGCCAAACTGGAATGGCGGAAAGCGCCAAACTCTATCTAAGAATACAACAAAGAGATCCGCTTAGAATTCAGCAGCAGTGCCTCCCCCCGGTGCAACGGCTGGCGCGGACGCTGCTGCCGTTTGCCTGGCCGAGGAGCTGGTCGGGCACGGCGTGGGCCGGGCCGCCGCGCGGCGCCTGGCCCTGGAGAAGCCGGAGGTGTGCCGGCGGTGCCTGGAATACCTGCCCTTCGCCAAGTTCCGCACCACGAGCGGGGCGTGGCTCGCCAACGCCATCCGCGACGAGTACGGCCCCCCCCGCGGGTTACCTCCAGGCGAAGGAGCGGCAGGAGCGTGAAGCGGCTGTCCAGGACGCGGCCGCTGCCAGGGCGCAGCGTAAACGCCGCCAGGATGCGCTGAGACGTGCGAACGCCGCCCGGTTGAGCGAAACCCTCGGGCAGATGGAAAAAGAGCAAGGAAAGGCCCTGGCGGCCTTTACCGACTATGTCGATCGCGAGCGTGCGCGCGTGGCGCGAATCGCCGCCCACCTGTCGCCCGAGCGGCGGCAGGAGCAACTCGCCGCCCTGGCGAGCCCGGAACGGCGCCTGGAACTCCTGGAACAATGGTTGAAGTCCGGAGGGGGTGTGACGAGTAGTCCCGTGGACGCGGCTCACGATCCCTGGCAGGAGCCTGTACGCCGGTGAGCGTGCATGCAGGAGGAGGGGAAGCGGGCGACCGCAAGCATGGGAGAGGGAAAGGGCCGGTGATGCAAGTAGCCTCTTCAAGTCCCGGGGAGGGAACCCCGGACGTCGTGTTCGGGATTCCCCTGGCCCTGGTCGATCACCCCTTGACCCGGCGTCAGAAAGGGGTGTCCTGTCCCGGCTCTGGCCCGTCGTCGGCCTCCGGGGCGTCTGCCTGCGGGGAGGCGTCCTTGGCCATCTGCTGGTAGATCCAGCTGTGGACGTGATCGCAGAGTTTGGCAACGAGCAGAAGATGGTCCCGGCCGAAGCTCTGGGCCGAGCGCCATTCCCCCGTCTGGTCCTGGTAGCGCCGCGACAGGACCACGGAGTACCAGGGCCCCTTGTTCGACTCCTGCCGCCACACGGTCGCCTTGAGAACTCCGAACCGGGCCACGTAGGCGGGCCGTTGCTTGGGGGCCGCCGTGGGGGAAGGGGCCCTGGGAGTGCTGTTCTTCGCAGTCATGGGAAGTACCTGCCTTTCTTGAGTAGATCGAAAAGGAACGGGTCGAGACAGAAAACGCGTCAGGGGTTTACTGCACCCTGCCGGACATGACGTGAATGTTGCGATGGCCGGCCGTGCCCTGGTAAGCCAGGCGGCGCAGACCCTCGGTGCCGTGGAAGCGCTTGAGCGTTGGGACGGTGTCGAGTGGGTCATCGGGTTCGATGCCGAAGCAGCCGCCGTCCTTGACTTTCCAGACCTCTGTGCAACCGCTTTCCAGCAGCGCAAAGACGGCGATGGGGACGAACATCTCGGGCGCCAGCATGATGCTGCCGACGTGCGGGTCGCTGTCGCCTCCTCGGTTCCAGGGGGACGGCAAGGCCAGCCGGGGGATGCCCAGACACTTCTCCAGGACGTGCTTGCCGTGCTCGGTGACGTCGCAGAGTATCCGGTACATGAGGCCGCAGGCCTCGCCGGTCAGCGGCTCGATGCCAAGCGCGGTCAGGTCGTCCCATCTCACGATGGCTTTCAGGGAACGCCTCCTTCCGAAACGGGAGAAAACCTTGAAACGCATCACCAACCTCCGGGTAACGTTTGGCGTTAGCGGGAGGCCGATGGAGTGCTTCTACCAGGCCGTGAGTTGTAGAGAGCGGAGGGGGCGGCAGCACGCTAGCACCGGCGGAGTGTGGAGTCAATCAGGAGTGCATGTGTGGCTTTCCGAGCTTGAGGGCAACCTAGAAGGAGGGTACTGCACAGCGATGCGGCCACGGCACTTGAATCGGGGTGGACGCAGGTTGCACTGGCTCTTCTTCCAAGCCCAAAGCCAGGGAGGCCGCAGGGTTACACGTCCAGCAGCTCCAGGTCGCGGGTGAAGTTCCCGTCATTGCGCTGCCAGACCGCGGCAACGTTCTGCAACAGGCGGGTGCGCTCCTGGGGCGACATGGCTGCAATCTTGTCAAGGAGGGCCGGTCCGTTTACGCGCCATTTCGCGGCGAGGTCGTCGAGTTCGAGGGCGTCGTACACGTCGTGCTCCAGGCCGCAGCAGACAAACCCGGTCAGCTTGATGCGCCGTTGGGCGCCGAGCCCCTCAAAGCGGACATCGCGCAGCGCGCCTTCGTCACCGACCATGAGCCGCAAGTAATCCGGGTCGTGTTCGAGGGCCAGATGACAACCGTTCAAGGCGTCGGCGATCAGCAGTTTCTCGTTGGTGGTAAGCATGGTTGCTCCTTTGTGGCTTCATGTGAAAGGGGCAACCCCGGAGCGGTCAAGGCTTCCTCGCCGATGGGTTCTCTGGTGAGGATGCCAAGTTCGATGAGCTGCTCGCGCCCCTCGCCGTCGCAGTCGAACAGGCGGCAGACGAGCGGACGCGTCTCGTAAATCGAGCACAGATTCGTCTGCCTGTCCAGGAAGACGCAGGCCAGGTCATCTCGGCCGTTCAGCAGGTATCCTTCGAGTTCTTTTTGGCCGCTTTCGGTCAGCTCCGGAGGCGTGTAGACCGGCGAACCGAGGTCCTTGATTCTCGGCTCGCGTTCGGCATCCTCGAGCCCCACTTCGATAAGCAGGCGGCGGCAGCACGCCGCGCAGCGGCAAGGGGATTTGATCTCCTTGTCCAGAAGACACGTGTAGCATTCGTCGGGATCGTGGACGCCGTTCTCGTCCAGCGTGTGGCCTTCGGGGGCGAATTGCATGGCGGGAGATTAGCACAGGCGGAAAGGGAAGGGAACCCTTGGCTTCCGCTTCCCCGTGGCACGCGGCCTTGGGCGGGGCCTGGCTGCCTGTGCGTCCCTGGAACGGAAAACAGCGTGATGCCCGGCCACCGTGACCTGGTAGACCGCCCTGGTGACGATCGCGCCTTACGCGACCAACCGAAGCGCCGTCCGGAGGTGTTCGGCCTCGCCAGGCTGCCAGGGGGTGTCGAGCATCGACAGCCGGATTCGGCCGCCCTCGTAGGATGTCAGCGCGACGCCCTGATCGCAGAAGGCGGAGCGCACCTCCTCGGCGGGTTTGTGCCGGGTCACCTGGCGTTCCGCTTCGAGGAGCAGGATGCCGGTGCGGAGGGCCGCGTGCGGGAGGAGGGGCCGCCAGCCCGAAGCCGCGGCGAGTTCGGCAGCCGTAGAAAGGCTGTTCAGTCGGGAGGGGAGTGCATCCGTCGGTGAGCCGGGTACGGCCAGGGCGTCGGCAGCGGCCCCCTGGCAGGAGAAGAGGGATACCAGGTTGACCGGTCTCTGTCGTCCCTGCGAGCGATCCCGCCTCCAGCTGCGTCGCGAACCGCAGCAGAGGGTCGTCGATTTCCCCGGTGCCCATCATGTGAGCAAGAACCGTCTCGACAACGTGGCGCGACCGGCGCCGGCCGTAGAACCCGAGCCCCATCGGGTGGTATGCCCGGAGCCACTTGTGACTGCCCGTCAGGTAGAGGTCGCAGTACTCGTTCCGCAGGTCTGACGAGACGTGGCAGAAGTCCTGGGCGCCGTCGATCACGGTAAACCACACCTCGCCGGCAGCCTCGACCGCCCGGACCACCTTCTCCACCGGAAGGCGAACCCCCAGATTACTGACGGCGGTGAGGAAGAGCCCGTCACAGGCCCGACGTCGAGATTCTGCGCGGATGACTGCGACAACCTCGCCTTCTGTCAGCCCGCTGTGAAGAATCGCGTCCCGGATGCGGACGGTCGTCACTAGGCGGCTCGCGCGCCGGCACTCCTCGAAGAGGATGTCGTGGTACCCCGGCCAGCCGAGGTCCGTGACGAGCACGTTGCCACAGGAGCGGCAGAGCAGGCGAGCCGCAAAGCGCATGAGTTCGGCGGACCGGCTCGCCAGCAGCAGGGGTAGGTCCGGCCGGCTGCCGGCCAGTGACCGCAGCGATTCCTTGAGCGCTCCGATCCCCCGCCACGAGACGAGCCCGGGATAGCGGGCCATCGCCACGGCCGGTGAGGCATCGACACCCTCCCGGAGGAAGCGCTCAAAAAAGAGCGAACCGCCCTGATCGGCGGCAAGTCGTGCGAAGTCGAAATGTGCCTGCTGCGCGCGCGGGGCCATCCGGCCCAGCCGGGCGGTGTCCAGGTAGAGCAGCGACTGTTCCACGGCCGTCCCTCCCCAATCCCCGATCTGCGATCTTAGCGATCCGTATCGGCCTGGTCCAGGAGACTCCGGAAGGACGTCGCAAAGAGCAAGAGCCGCTGCCAGCGGTCGCCCGCGAGCCGCACGGCCTGGGCGTCAAAGGTGAGGGTAAAACGGAGCGTCCGGGACCGCTCGTCCAGTTCCTGGACGCCGACCGCTCGGTCGCCGTAGATCCCCATGTCCGAAAGCAGGTCCGGCTCCGCCGCGAGGTCGGACTCGCGGATTAGCCGGAGGCGAAGGCAGTTGTTGTGCTGCCCCTCAATCCAGGGCAGGATTTCCTCGGTAGGAAGGAGCTGTTCACGGGGCCACAGATCGTCGCGTAGGATGACAATCCGCTCGATGAACACCCCCCGGTGAGCAGCCTCGTAGTTTTCGTTCATGCTCTGCCGGCCGGGCTGGTCCTGCCAGTAGTCCCGCGTACGGACCCAGGCCACGGACCGGTACTCCCGGAGGTCCGGGCTGCGCAGGATCTGTTCATACACGGTACGCCACGCCTCCGTGCCGGCGAACACGACCGTGCCGTCGGCCAGGGATTCGATCTGCCCGGCGACGGACGCCAGCTTCAGGATGGCGATCTCGCGGAGGATGGGGTCAGCCTGGCTTGCCAGCTGCGTGAGCGCCCGGCAGATGGCCAGGTAGCGGTCGTAGAGCTCGTGGTCGGTGGCGAGTGTGAGAGGAACCGACAGCCGTTCGAGCGCCTCGTTCCGCCGGCGCTCGCGCTCGTCCTCCTGATCCAGGTAGCTGAGGAACAGGCCGCCAAGGATGCTGACAAGCGCGCCGAGCACCGCCACTTGCGCAGGCAGCGGCGCGAGGGCGGATACGAGCGCCATCGTCAGGGAGCCCAGGAGCGCGGTCCCCACGAACTTGAAGCTGAGGAGCACCGAGCGGCGCGGCTTCGCACTTTGCGACATGCGGCGCACAGTACGGCACGACCGGCCGAAAGGCAAGCACGACCAGGCCGGGCGGGCAATGCGTTCCGCCGCTCCCAGGTGCCGTTTCCTCTTACCGCAAGCCTTGGTTGTCGGCTTGCTGGTTGGCCTAACGCTGGCGGCCCGGTGCCCGGTGGGAGTGCTACTACCCGCGCGTCTGTTTCTGGACCCTCCCCAGCACTGTGCGGACATCGGCGGCCCGGTAGGCGGATGCCGCGCGGACACGAACCAGAGGAACCCCCGCGGCCCGAAGCGCCCTGTCCACGAACTCGTCCCGCGCCCTGCGGGACGGACGGCGGTGCGAACGGTCGTCCAGTTCGATCGCCAGGGCCACCCGCGTCGTGTTCGGATCGCAGAGGACGAAGTCCAGGTGCTTTTGCGCGATGAGCCGGCCGTAACCCAGGGACCAGACCGCCTCGGGACAGTCGATGACGTCCGCCAGCCGGACCTTGAACACAATCGTGTAGTCGTCTCCGACCGTCTGGGCCAGGACGCGATAAAACGCGAGTTCAGCGTCACTGAGCAGAAACGTCCGTGCCCTGTAAGGGAATTCGGCCGGGAGCGGGTCAGAGAAGGCACGCTTGAGCCGTGCGAGCGCCCGGCTCCGCAAGATGGTCAGCAGCAAGAGGCCGCCCATGACGGCACCGGCGGCGGGAGGCAAAAAATGGAAGAGGCTCGCAATCATCAATGGTGTGGGACAGGGTGTTGAGCTGAGGATCCTTCATGAGTCCGGGCCCGGGATTTCTTGACGGAGCAGAGGCAAGACGACGCACATGGAACCATCGAAGGCTTCCCAGGGGAGGGGGCTTCCTGCCCGGCTCCGCCCGATTCGGCCTCAAACCAGCGGGATGTATCCCATGTCCTTGGCCCGCTTGTACAGTTCGTACTCCGCGGCATGGAAATCCACATACTGCGGAATCGCGTTGGGGCCGAGGTAAATCTGTCCCTCAGCCGTGTACAGGTGACAGCTGACGTTGCGGACCTTGCCGTGCGGCGTCACCTGGAGGATCTCCACGACGATGCCGTAACGGTAGAGTTGCTCGGTCCTCCTCACCCGTGTCCGGTACGGTTCCTTGAACCGCACGATGTCCCCGAGTTCCACGTCAGGGAAATCGGCGCCGTAGGGCTTCTCCTGGTCCACAACCGTCCTCCTTTCGCAAGAGGAGGGGCGGGGCCGTCCGTGCCCGCAACCCCTCTCCGGCTGGGACCGGATGCCCGATTACTCCGGGGGTGGCTCGTCGCCCTCGTCCCCCGGCTGCCGCTCGCGCTGCTGGCCCCTGGACCGTTCGACGATCCAGTGGAAGGCCAGTCGCGTCAGTTCGCCGACGACCAGGAGATCGTCCCGGCCGAAGCTGCCCGCCGAGTGCCATTGGCCCTGGGCGTCCTTGTAGCTCCTGGACAGCGTCACGCTGAACCAGACCCCTTCCGTCGCGTGGTCATTCCGCCAGATCGAGGCCCGCAGGCGCCCGAGGCGGATGTCGTGGACCGGCGGCTCCCGCTTGGGGGTGGCCGGCGGATCGCCGTTCTTTTTTGCCACGTCATCACTCTCCCTTGGTTGTTGGACACGATTCGTCACTCCGCTGCATTCCCGCAGACGATGCGGGAGCGCGGGGGCGGCGTCGTGCCGCCGGACCGCGATGGCTACGGCAGTTCCTCATGAACCGCGAGTTCGATGTGGGGCGACGATGGGGGGACCGTCGAGGCCTCCCGTCGTTTCCGGCGGTAGAAGCCGCGGACAAGGCGGAAGAACCATGCCGAAGCGTCGGGGCTTCGCTCGTCCATCTTGGCCTTCGCCGCCCGGTAGCCTTTCTGGCACTCCTCGCGCGTGAAGCCCCTTCGGCGGCGCGGGTCGAATCCCTTCTGGAAACAGCCCCTGTTCCGGCCCCGCTTCTTACGCGGGGATGACATGGAGCGTCTCCCCCGCCGTGGGGTCGAGGTGGGCCGAGAGCCGCATTGTCGTCACCGCGAACTGGTGCGGGTTCGTCTTTGCCCGGTCGCCCAGCACCGCCGTGAAGGCGTTGAAGAGCGACCAGTAGGTTCGGTCGCGGAAATCGTCGAAGGTGGGCTCACGCCACTCCTTGATCACTCGTGGCAGCAGCGGCGCCGTCACGATACCCTTCTCGAAAGCCCGGAGGATGAGCGAGTCGGCAACGGGGGCTGTCAGTTCACGATGCTGCATCGCCTTGATGCGGCCCGCCTCGGCCTCCTTGAATTCCGAGAGCTTGGTGACGGCCTCGGCGATGGCCTGGGCGAAGCGCTGCTCGCCGTAACGGGTGTGCTTCTTGCGAACGAGCAGCTCAGCGCGGAAGGCGAGGTTGTCACAGACAAAACATCGCGACCCCGCGCAGAACCCGAGCGGAAACGACTTGTCCGTGCTGTTGCGTACGCCGACCGCGAGGCTCACGCCGGACGTGAGCGCCGTGCCGAGATCGAGCACGCCGAAGAAGCGGGCGTCGTTGCGCGACAGGCCCAGCTGCTCCCTGCGAACGAGGTAGCCGGCCTCTCCCAGCGTCTCACGGACGCGCGTGAGGACCGAGCCGTGGCTGAGTGGGAACCAGCGGCCCTCGGGGGGCGGCGCCTTGACCTGCGCCAGCTCCTCGGTGCTGACGTGTCGGGCACCGGCGTGCAGACAGAGCGATGAAGAAACTTCAGGCATTCCCGGATCTCCTGTGGACGGAGAGCGGGAGGCGGGCACAAAACCTTGATGTGCGTCGTCCACCTCCCTTGAGCGAAGGAAGGTGGGGACAGGACTTCTACCCAGGGCCATTCTGCAGCCGTTCTGGCCGCAAGTCAAAGGGGGCAGCTGGGCGCACCCTGCCGTGGGCGTCGTGCTACGGGCCGGTGAGTGGCAAAACTAACGTCAAGTGATCTTGAATTGGAACGGCGGCGCGCTACGATCGAGCCCGTTGGGTTGTTCGTTCCGGGCGGGGAAGCGGACATGACCATCTATCAGCGGGGTGAAGTTTACTGGGTGAACCTGGCCGAAATGGACCCCGTGGAGCGCGACCTCTTCTCCACCTGGCTCGGGGGCCTGCCGAGGCCATTGGAGAAGGAGGACTGCGCGTACCTCTTCGACTACTTGTGGTTCAAGAGACAGCAGAGAGAGCGAAAGTCGGTTCCCAGCCTAAACTGAGAATGCCGCCCAGGGCCCTGCTGTACTCCCAACCCAGACGGCGTCGTTCTACTTTCCCCTCGGATCGCAAGCGGGGAAACGGCGAACTTCACCGAGCCTTCTCGACGGCGGTCGTGGCTGGAACTGTGGCTCTGAGGCCCGCGTCCGGCAAGCCTGAGGAACGAGAAGACCCACCTGCGCGACCACCAAGCGCGCCTCGCCATCTCTTCCCCCGCGACTCCTACCTGTCCCGGCTAACCGGCCTGCGCTACCAGTTCAGACCCGGCCTTCGCGGCGGCTCCGGAGCGGGGGATCCCATCGGGACGGGAGGAGGACGGCCCTACACCCCTTCAACACATCAACAGACTCTGTGCTCACCAGAGGGCAGTTGACCTATCAGGCGATATGTATTATCGACTAATCGTCAGACCAGCATTGCTCACAACCAACCGAACCAGAAGTGAATCTCTGTGGCGTTTTTGCTGTCTGTCAGTGCTTGTCGTTGACAGACGGAAAAAGCTGCTACCGAGAACAAGGTTTTAGACACGCCGCCCTTTTGGATCAGCCCCGTGAAGTGGCTTGCCAGAAGGGCAGCGTGGATCGCGAAGGAGGTTCTTCTGCGGCGCTGTCCCATGGCTGGGGCGACAACGGGCACATTGTCCTGGACCGCTCCCGTATTCAAAAGGGGTGATGCCATGTCTGAGACGGCGCCGGTCCTATCAACCCTCCTTCAGGGTCTGGGGGACCCCGACTGGGAGGTGCGCGCGAGGAGCGCCTGTGCCCTCGGCGACCTCGCCGCACAGGCGAAAGGGGCGGTCCCGGCCCTGGTCGGCCTCCTCAGGGACCCGCACTGGTATGTGCGTGGGAGGACCGCGTGGGCGCTTGCAAAAATCGGGGTTGATGGCGAGGATGCCGTAGCCGCACTACTGGCGGCCCTCAAGGACGAGCACTGGTTGGTGCGCTCGGGTGCCTGCTGCGGACTGGGGCGCGTCACCACCGCCGGCTCAGCCGCGGTTTCGGCGCTCCTTGGCGGCGTGAAGGACGAAGACGCCTACGTGAGGCAGAATGCCGCCTGGGCGCTGGGGCAGACGATCGCCCAGGTGAAGGCCGCCGGTCTCGATTCCGCGGTCCGGCAAGCGCTGATGGAGACGCTCGAAGACAACGTCGGCGACGTCCGGGCAGAGGCGAACGCTTCGCTCGAGGCCTTGGACCTCAGCACGTGAGTCAGGAAGGCGGGTGACGAGATCGCTCCTGCCCTTTGCCTTCCGGTTGGGCTGCCCGCAGTCGGTTTTTACCCGGTAGCAGCCCACCTTCTTTTCCCGAAGCGTTGCCCCGCCCACGTCCTTCTCAGCTAGACCGACACTGCTGCCTCCTCCTGCCTGGCGATCCATCGCTCCAGGGCCAATACGATGCTCGCGGCCCCGGTCCCCTGAACGTAGGCAAAGCGTTTCTTGTCCACAGCGTCGAAGGCCCGGAACACCGCGTGGGTCGTCGCCGACCAGACGAAGAGCACGACATCGGCCACAAGCGCGCTCCTTGTATCTGCTCCAGGGTGCGTTTCCGAGACGACGACGACCTGCGCGCCGGACCGCTCCCGCAGGAGTCCCGCGGCCTCCTGCGCCTGCCGCTCGCGCAGCGAAACGATCGCCACCTTCCCCAGGGCCGCCTGCCGGATCCGATCGGCGGCAGCGGTCTCTTCGGGCAGGGGGACGTACTCGTCGAGCGTACCGGCGTCGTAACCGATCCGCGCCCCCACCTGACGCCAGAGTAACCGCTCCCCCGGCGACAGAACGTCGGGGTCGCCGCGCACGAAATCGCCGGCAAGGATCCAGAAATTCTCGCACTGTCCCTTGGACCCGAGCCGGTCCAGCATCTCCACCGTCCCCAGGAGGAAGGGCAGGAGTGCTTTCACCGGCCGAGCCTCCCACCAGGCCCGAAGGAGGCCGATTACTTCCGTCTCGTCTGACCTGCCGAACTGAAGACCGGCTTCGCCGAGTTCGAGGAGCACCTGGCAGTCCGGGGGGTAGACTGAGCCGCGCTTCAAGCTCCCCCACAAGCGGAAAAGCCCCAGGTAGACGTCCGCCAGGTCGGCCCGGGGAAAGCCCGGCTCCTTCACGAAGTCGTCCACCAATTCGACCAAGCCGGACATGAGCGTGCGGCGGAGGCGGGCGTCCTGGCCGACGGCGGGGTCCGTGTACAGTTCCTCCAGCCCGTCGCAGAGCCACTGGACGTCCTGGGACCCCAGGCCCTCGGCCGCCCCTTGATCCCGGTCCTCAAGGAACGCTTCCAGGCCGGCGGGTTCGTTGGTGCGGAGGAGGGCCAGCCACTCGGGCCAGGTACGGGGAGCGACCGGGACCGCCGCGCCCGAAGGGGCTTTCGCCTCTCGCGCATCAAGCGCCGAGCAAAGCGCCTGGTTGGGCCGAAATTCCAGGCTTCGGCGGAGGATTGGGACGTACTCCGGGTGGTCCGCGATCAGCGCCTCGCCGAGTTCCTGCACCGCCTTCCAGTCGAGCCTCTTTCGGGCTTCAAGGAACTGCGCCTCCAGGGTCGGCGCCGGCTGCTCGCCCTCTTTCGCAAGCGTGCTCAGGAGGTCTGTGAGCACGAGGTCTGCAGGCCCGCTGAGGAGTTCTCTTGCCTGGTGTGCGTCGCGTAGCACACAGGCCCGGTAGCCGAGCAGGCGTCTCGCCGGCAGCGGGTCGGCGGCGCTTGCAAGCGCGATCAGGCCGCAGAGCACGTCGTGGATACGGGAGGCATATTGCTTCAGGGCCTCACCGCTCTTTCCTTCCTCTTCCAACGGGGCAAGGAAGTGAGAGTGGAACGCTTCAAGGATCGAGAGACGAATTCGGTGCGGCATGCGGACGCTGACGAGTCGGTCCAGGTCTGGGTAGCTCACGATGCGGGTGAAATCCCCGAAGCGGCCCCAGAGGCGGATGCGCATGAAGAGCGTGTTGTCGGCGCTGTCCAGCTGACGCCGGTCGATGGCGGCGACCGCGCCCTCGGCCGCCTGGAGGTCGCCCGCCGTGAGCGCGACGGCAAACTCCTGACGCAGCTCGAAGAGGGAAGGCAGCCGCACCACGGCGTGGCGGGGCCGGGCCTGCTCGAGGGCGCGCATCTGCCTGAGCTTGCCGACCACGCGCTCGGCGTGGCCCTTGGTCGTCTGCCAGCGGAAGTAGCCAGCGGGGGACATCGTGAGGATGAGTTGGCCGAGTGCCCCGGTGGCTTCCCCCGGGATGACCATAGCGCCGCGGGGGTCCTCCCACCCGAAACTGGGCAGGACCCACGCCCTCAGCTCTTCGACCGCGCCGCGCATCTCCTGGTCGTTCGGCGCGAGAGTGAACCAGGCCACCTCGTTCTTGCTCGCGACGAAGAACGGCAGGGAGGCCGGCCGGCCCTCTCCGAGGGCCGTAATCTCGTGGCCGAGGGGGTGGCTCTGGAGCCCCGCGGGTTGGCCGCCTGACAGGGTGAGTTTGAGCGCGGCCGGCCAGGTCGCGCTGAGCTGAGTGAGGAGCGTGCTTTGGTCTGCCGTCAGCATGGTGTTTGCCCGGTCGGCGATCGTTGGGGGGTGCAAAGGGCAAAGGACTGCGGGGCCTGTTCAACAGTGTGGAGCCACGGCGGCTCTTATGCGTCTGCCGCGAGCTGGTCCCAGCGCCGGTTGAACTCCAGGTAGGCCTTGCCGATCTTCGCCCGCAAGGCCGGGTCGTCGCCGCTGTGGTAGGTGATCTTCTCTCCGCGCACATACACGCCGCTGTAGGTGATGTTCATCGACCCCTCGATGTAGAAGGCCGGAGTGAGCACGCCTTTCTCGTGGTAGGTCTCCGGGGCGTAGCGGAACTGAACGTCGTTCGTCCCTTGAAAAGCGGGGCTCTTCGCGAAGTACTCCGAGCTTTGGTTTTTCACAGTGATGATCCGCACGGGCCTCCTGCGTGCGAGTTGCCGGAGGTACTCGCTGAAGCGAATCCGCCGTTCGTCGGCCAGCTCGGGGAACAGGGCCACGAAGTCGCCGTAGTGGTTTTCAAACAAGGGGAAGTCGGACATCCACGGGGAGGAGAAGTAGGCCGGTTCTGCGTCCGCGGGCGTCATGAGGAGTGACGCGAGGGCGGAGGAGAGCAGGTCGCGGAGTGCGTTTCCGGAACCGTGGGACCAGACGTCGCGGCTAGGCATGGAAAGCCTCCTTGAGTTGGAGCGTGATCTTCCAGACGGCCCCCTCCTTGTCGATGCGGCGGACGGAGACTGGCAACAGCAGAAAGTCGGCCTCGACCTCCTCGGCCAAAAGTGAGGGCAAGGCGGCAGTCACCGCGGGCAGGCGCGCGGGCGAGGCCGAAAGGCGCACCGAGCCTCCGTCCTTGAGGGACTGCTGTGCAAGGAACTGCCAGTCCTCGGGGTGCTCATCGACCGAGACTTCGGGGACGGTGAGGCCGAGCCAGAGGGTGGCGAGCTCCCGGGACGGACGGCCAAAATCGTTGTAAAGATTGGGGAGGTCGAGGCACTCGCGGCAGCTGTCCTTGCAGTCCAAGAGGAGGAACTGCTGGAGGAGCGCATACATCTGCGGTTCGCTGGGCGGGACGCCGCCGCTGATCTGGGTAAAGAGGCGAAGGAGCCGGCTCTTGAGCGGCGCCCGCTGGACGCAGAGGTAGGCGAAGACACGCGAGTCGATGCCCACCCCAAGCCTCGCCTCGTCGCGCCTCCAGTTCCGGTTCACGAGGGCCATCATGGCATCGCTCTGCGGGGAGCTTCCGGGCCGCAGCAGCCGGGTGACGACCGAAACCACCGCGGCCCGCGAGGAGAGAAAGCCCTCCTGGTCCAGGGCGGTGCGGAGCGCCTGCTTGGCCCGCTCCACCGCCAGAAACCCCCTGGCCTGGCGCACCTGCCGGAAGGCGTCCGGGAGAGGGCGGTCTGCCGGGTCGGTGACGGCGCGTTCGAGCACGGCAAGCAGCGCCCGGGTCGAGTCAGATCGGGGGCAGTGGGAGAGGACGTGGCGGATTCCGTCGTGCAGGAGCTGCGGCCCCTCGAGGAGTTGGTGGACGACGGTTTCGACCTGGCCCAGGCCGCCCGAGTTCAGCTCGGTGAGGAAGATTTCGGCCGACCCGTCGTCGGCCCAGATCACGTCCACGTTCAGGTCGTCTTCGGAGATCTCCTCCTGGCGGGCTACGGCCGCGGCCCGCACCGCCTGCGCCAGGGTCGCCACATAGCGCCGCCGCACCCACTCGCGGTATTCGTCCTCGGGCGGCGCCCACAGCGTCGTTTCCAGTTCCTCCAGAGTGCGGACCACGCCGGGGTCCTCCCAGAGTTCGCGGAGCGACTCGGTGAGGCGGCCCTCAAGCTCCTCGCCCTCCTCGGTCGTGCCTCGCACTTGGAAGATGTGCTGGAGGACGCGCTTGGCGGCCTGCGGCCGCTTGCCGGCCAGGTGCGCCTGGGCATCGGCAAGCGAGCACTTTTGTTTCAGTGCAGTCGCCGTCACCATCCCCAGCGAGGTCTGCCAGAGCCACTCGGCGAGAAACGGGTTGATGCGATCGCAAAGCGCCGGGCTTACGTTGATGCGGTGCAGGTAGAAGTCGGCGCGGAAGCGTGCCTCAAGCGCTTCATTCAGCGCGGGCAGCGTGCGCAGGTGCTCGGGACGGAGCGTGATGCGGATGCCATCGACGCGCTGGCGAAAGCCCACGGCCTCGGCGATCGGCCCCTGTCCGCCTTCGCCGGGCGCCGCGAGCGCCAGGCGCCCCTTCACCGGGTCCTGCTTGCGCCGGCGAATCTCGTAGCGGCAGGAGCCGGCGTAGCGAAGGACCTCGATGCCGGCGTGGTCGCGGTGGAGGAACGCCTCCGCCTTCTCCACCACCTCCTCCCAGCGGTGTCCCCGGAAGAGGGGCAGCGGCATGCCCTCGCCGAAGGCCTCAAGCCGGCTCTGCCAGTCCCAGGAGCTGTTGCTGCTGTCGAGCACGTTTTTGGGCCGGTGCTCAAGCGCCGTCGCCTGGATCTGGTAGACGCGCACGCCATTCACCGTCCCGAGGGCCAGCCGTTCCGGGAACAGGTCACGCACCGGGGCCGTAACCCGTCCGGCGACGCAGCGCTCGGAAAAGGGGTGCCAGAACCCCGCCTCGCCGACCCTGGTGGCGTAGCGTTTCGACACCCGTCCCGGGCAGGACTCAAACAGGGCGCGGGAGACGCTCAGGAATTCGTCCTTCTGGGCGCCGCCGGGGTAGCGGAGGTCGAGCCGTGCCTCGGCGAGGTCCAACTCCGCAAACGTCGCCTTGGGCAGGTACTCGGGCAGCGGGTGGCGGGCGTTGGCGTCTTCGCGGCGGTCGGCCTGTTGGGGGTTGGCGTACGACCAGCCGGCCTGGAGTTTGCGCAGCAGGGAGGGGACGACCTGGCGGAGGAGCGGGCGCGGCGCCTCCCAGAGCAGGCCGTCTAGCTCGGCTTCCGACAGTGCGTCTCCCGGCCCTTCGAGGGTGCGGGCAAACGCCTGGTCGTAGTCCTTGCGAAACGCCTTCCACTCGGGCCCCTGCCGCAAGAAGTCCTCAAGTATGGCGCAGGTCCGGGGCTGCCGGTCCGAGTAAGTGTCCGGCCTGCGGAGGAACTCGAACGGCCCGCCGCCGACGCGCCGGCCGAGCCAGTCGAGCAGGAAGTAGGTAGCCTGGATGCGGAGAACGTAGGGGTTGTGGATTGGCAGGCGCAGCGACTCCAGTTCGGGCTCGAACAGCCGCTCGGCCTGCTGGAAGGCCCAGCGGTCGCCGCCGTAGTCGGACAGCACCACCACGGTCCAGGGCCGGGTGCCGCGGCGCCGCCCGGCCCGGCCCTTGCGCTGGAGGAAGGAAGCCATCGAGATCGGCCGTTTGTGCTGGAGAACGGCCCCCACGTCGGGGTCGTCGAAACCGACCTCCAGGGCGCTGGTGGCGACGATCAGGTCGGCGTTTGCGTCCGCCCCGGGGTCCTGCGAGCTGCAGCGGGTGATGAGGAGCGCCTGCTCCAGGTCGTGATGCAGGCGCCGGGGGAGTTCCCAGAGCTGCCCCTGGGCGTCCATCTGCTGCAGCTGGACCGCCGACGGTGGGGGCACAGGCGGGGGCTGGCGGCGCCCGGGGTGCAGACGCAGCCGGGCCAGGCGCTTGGCTTGCTCGGCGTCCACCATGTCGGAGAGCCAGCGGTTGACGACGTCGAGGTTGTCGGTGAAGCCGAACACCTTGCGGCCGTAGAAGGCTTCCGGCTTGAGCGCTGCTCCTTCGGGGGCGGGAAGCAGGTGGCGCGGCGTCAGGAGACGGGAGAGCAGCATGCCGCACTGGATCGACGTGGCCAGGAGGCTCCCGCCCGAGGCGGGGTCGCCCTTCACGGCCAGGTTGTACTCCATGCTCTCGTTCGTCAGTTCATCCGCGGCGGGCTGGAACTCCTGAACCCGTTCCTGGGGAATACCCGCGACCAGACCCAGGTGGCGCGTCGCCTGCTTGAGGGTTGCCGACAGGCCCACCACGTGCAGGTTCCTGGGCCGCGCCCAGTAGCGCCAGCGGCGAAGCACCCAGGCGACCTGGGCGCCCTGGATGCCCTCGTAGGAATGGACTTCGTCGAGCAGCAGCAGGCGCGGCGCGCGGCTGCCCTGACCGATGCCGAAGGCGCGGGCCCAGGCCGGGTTCCCCATTTCGCGGTTGAGCATTTCCGCAGAGAGAAAGAGGACATCCGGCGGCTCTTCCATCAGGTTCTCGCGGGTCAGCGCGAGAACCCCGTCGGGCACGTCCGGGTCGGAGGCCTCGCCCCCGGCGCGGTACAGGCAGTTCCGCCCGGCCTTGCGGTCGGCGTTGCGCCAGATAAGGTCTTCGCCCGGGTGCCGTGGCGATTTGAGAAAGGGGATGCGATAGCCCACGGCGCCCACCGGCCTCCAGTCGTGCCACTCCTCGGCGGCCGAGCGGTCGCCCTGCTGCCGCTCGAATGCGTTCTTCCAGGGGGTGTTGCCGAGGAACGCCCCGAAGCGCAACGGCCGGAGCCCGAAGCGGGCGAGCACCGGGCGGAGCTTTTCCGCCTCGGAGAGCGCCTCGCGGAGCTGGTCGGCCAGGAGAACGTTTCGCGGGTAGATGGCGATGACCTTGGGATATGACCGGTCCTTGAGCTCGGTAGCGGCGGCAAGCAACGCGGGCACGTAGAACGCCTTGGTCTTGCCCGAACCGGTCCCGGCGCAGACGATGGTCCCGCTGACACCCGGGTTGCCGTAGTGGCGAAGGACGTGCCCGAAGACGCGGCGCTGGAAACCGGCAAACTGGTAGGGCCGGCCGGCGGGGTCCGCGGCCAGCGCCGCAAACAGCGCCTGCTGCAGGGCGGGCTCGCCGCAGTGCGGTTTAAGGTCCTCCCAGCACGCCGAGGCCGCCTGGTCCTGGCGGGGGTACTGCCGCGGCCTCAGGTGGAGCTTGATGTCGGAAACCAGGTTCGGCGCCGTCGGCCACTGGTCGTAGGTAAACATCTGCCGCAGGCGGGCGGTGAGGCGCACCCCCTCGGCGAAACGCGTGCGGTACGCGGCGGCGCCGCGGCCGGGGCGGTAGAGCAGCCCCGCCCCTTCCATGTCTTCGAGCAGGTTATCCACCGTCCAGCCCGCACCCTGATGCGCCGCCCAGGCGCTCAGGAGTTCAGGGCCCGCCTCGTTCGCCAGGACCGTTTCGATCTCCTGCGGCGTGAACGACACGTCGTAAAAGCCCCACGAGAGGAGCCGCGCCTCACGCATCTCGAGGAAGCCCAGGAACTCGCGTGCGAACGAGCCGATCGTCATGGTGCTCACCGGATCTTGACGCGTAAAAGGCCCCACAGATCGCGCCCCGTGAAGAAGTCGCGGATGGCGGGCCGGTACAGCTTCTCGGGGTCTCCCAGGCCGCTTGCCGCCTGGACCAGGAACTCCCCGACCTCGCCCTCGAGGCCGAGCGTTTCGATGACCCGGGGTAGGTCATCAAGACTCCCGCGGATCGAATCGGCCTCGGTCTGGCTCGCCGGCACGCGCGCCACCTGGCGGCGCAGTTCGTCCAGAAGCGCGCCCAACTTGGCGCCGCCCTTGGGGGCAAGTTCGGGGATTCCGCGCACCACCCCGACGAGCTTCTCGTGCGGCTCGATGCGCTCGGAGAGGAGGGCCTGCCACCGCTCTTTCAGGGCGGCCCGGGCGGTCTTCGCGTGTTCCCCGAGCCGGGTCACATCCTGCTCGCTCGCATTCTTCGCCACCGCGTCGATGTCCTCGACGAGCCGCTTTTTGAGCCTGGCCGCGATGGTCGCGGCCTGGCGCACGCGGGTGAGGATCTTGGCAAAGTCCTCCTCGGGGAACACCTTGAGGGCAAAGCCCGCACCGTCCACCGAACCCTTCAGGCTCGCGGTGGCCTCGGCGACGAGGCCCGCGTACTTCTTCATGCTGCCGGCGAGGATTTTTCGCTGCTTCTTTTTCGGGAGCTTTTCCAGCTGGTCTTTGAGGTCAGTCAGCAACGGCATGGTCCGGCTCCTCCTTTCCGCTCAGGAGCCCCGCAAGTGCCTCCAGCGCCTGGAGCAGTGCCTTTTCCAGTTCGAGGGGGTCCCCTTCGACCGACTGGTGCCGGTCCTGTTCGGCCAGTTCCTTCTGCAGCCTGCCGAGGTGGGCCTCGGCCACCCGGACGGCGGCGTTCGCATCGCGGAGGAGTTTGGGGTCATACAGCAGGACCTCGAAGAGGCCTTTTGCCCCGGCCACCTTGCGGCCGGCCTCGACCGCCTGGCCCCACGGCGCGGCCTCCGCCGCAATCGTTTCGCGCCGAAAGAGGGGGTCAAAGGTGTCGTCGGGCAGGTAGAACTTCGTGTCCGCCTTGGCCTTCATGAGTTCCACGAGGTCGGCGATAAAGGACTTCATTGCGTCTTTGGGGGCCGAGGGATCGTAGCCGAAACTCTCCAGTGCCTGAGACACCTGGGTGACGAGCGTTTGGACCTCGGCACGCTCGGCCTCCAGGATCTCGGGCAGGTTCGCGTAGGCGGGGAGCCCGTTCAGGGGAAAGTAGCGGGTTTTCCAATAGCCCTTGAAATACTCCGGCGCCAGGGCCTGGACCTTGGCCTCCTTCAGAAACGCCCCCGCCGCGTCGAGGATGGGCAGTGGGTCGATGAAGTTCTGGCCCCCGGTCCGCCCTTGAACGACCGCGAGTTCGGCGATGACGAAGTCGCGCACATCCTTGAGACGCTTCTGCATGTCCTCAAGCAAATTGCGCCACCCCCTGGAAAGGGCGGCAGGGGTTTCCCCTTCTGGCCAGGGATCAGCGAGGACGGCCGCAAGGAGCTTGTCCGGGTCCGTGGGAAGCTTGGCCCGCCGGCGCACGACGGCGGCGACACAGAGGAACTCGACGGCGGCGGCGACGGGCAGGCGGGTGTCGAGCCCGTCCTGGGGATTCAGGCGCGCGAGGAGGCCCTCCTCGTGCTTCCTCAGCCACCGCGCCACGACCCGCTTGTGAAGCTCGCCGCCCGCAAAGTTCCAGGAGCCGTCCCCCTCTTTGGAGAATCGAACCAGGGCTTCGAGGAGTTCCCGCGTCTCTTCGGTCCGTGGAAAGTCTTCGCGGATGACGAAGGGGGCGGTAGCCGGATCGGCCCCCTGGCCCTCGATGTAGATAAACTCGTATTTTTGGTTGCTGTCGTCTGCCCCGCCAAGTAAGCGCTTCCACTCCGTGGTCGGCGGCGTGCGCTCGTCGTCCCAGCGGACACTTTTGCGGACGAATTTGGCAAGGAGTCTCCGGAGTTCGGCATTCCTGGCCAGGTGCTTGTCCTTGTCATTGAGCCACGAACGGAGGTTGTCGAGAATCTTGTTGACCTTGTCCTGCTCACCCTTGTCCCGCTTAGGCGGTGGCTCCGGCGGGCGAGGCGTGGTCTTTGCCTCAGCCTCCGCGCGCGCTTCGGTGCCGGACGCCAGCGTGCCCTTCTTGCCCGCGGGGGCCTTGCTGGAGAACGGCTGAAAACCGAGGGGTTCGAGGAAGGGCTCCAGCGCCCGGGCGGCCTCGTCAGCCGTGTCCAACTCGTCGATCCACATCCGCGCCAGTAGGCGCAGGCGGTCCCGCTCGGCGCCGTCCCAGCCGCCGCAATACCTCTGCTGGAATTCGGACCAGTAATCGGGGTCACCCTGCCGGAGCCGGAGGACCCTCTCGTTGGGGAACTCGTGGTTCGGCACCGCGTCGGGGTTGGCGAGGATCGGCGCGAGGAGGTGCATGAGGAGCCCGCGCTGGTTGCGGCGGATCTCGGTCGCCTCGTCCTCGACCAGATTCTGGAGCAGGTGGTACGGTGCTTCCAGGCTCAAGGGGTACATGCCCACATCGACACCGTTCAGCCGTACCGCCCCGAAGCGCCGGTGGCATTCGGGGCGGGCCGGGCAGCCGTCGCACTTCGTGAAGTTGACGTCCTCGTCCGTGTTTTGGCTGCGGTGCTTGGCGATCTCGCGGACCTGCGCCTCGTCCAGACGGATCGCGTTCAGGTAGCGGGCAGCGAATTGCGCGAGTGCCTCACGGTCCTCCCGCCAGAAGCGGGTGGGTTGGTGGGTCTGGTCCTCCTCGTCGCCGACCCTGACGATCAGGCTTGCCCGCTGGAGTTGGTTTGGACGCAGACGACCTTTGCCGGTGTTAGTGAGGCCCAAGATGGCGATCAGCGGACAGAGGTCCCGCCGGTCCTGGGGCTCGACGGCGTTCACGACCTCGGTGTCCAGTTCCGACATGGCGGTCACGTCTTCGATGAACAGGGCGAGCGCCCGGCCGGACTCTTGCAGGTCAGCCCGGATGCGGTCGAAGATGTCCCGCAGGTTGCCGCCGGAGAGGCCGGTCATCTCCAGGATGGCGTCGCGGAGGGCATCGTTCAGGATGTCCGCGGCCTCCCGGCGGAGCCTCTCGCTGTCCTGCAGTTCATCGATCAGGATGTCCACGTCGCCCGAGTTGTGGTTCCGCCCTCTGTAGCGGCTCTCGACCAGGAGGTCGGCGGCGGTGAACTGTGGCGGGGACTCCCGCTCGTAGCCCGTGCTCTCCTGCGTGAGGAGCTTGATGCGCTGGTCGATGACCCCGCCAGTCCGGCACAGCCAGCGGCCAAAGCCGCCGGCCTTGCATGCCTGGTCCAGGTGGCGCAGCAGTTTGGGGAGCGGTTGCTTGCCCCGGTCCACCCGGCGCGAACCGACCTCGAGGGAGAGTTCGTTGGCGAGCTTCTCCCGGGCCGTCTCCGCCGAGATCTTCTCCAGCGCGTTTTTCACCGGGCTCAGGTACTTCGCAAAGGAAGAGTCGAGCTGCTCGATCAGCTGCTGCAGGGCGTCCTTCAAGCTCCCCGTCCTCCGGCGTATGAGGACGGGGATGACTCCTTTCAGAGTGCCGGCGTCGCGGTCGTACTCGCAGCGGAGCTTCAGCCAGTGGATGAGATGGGACTTCCCCGTGCCGGGCTCGCCATGGACAAGGCCGAGGAAGTCCCGCTGCGTGCGCCGGCCCATGATCCGTTGGTAGAGTTCCTCCTCGCGCAGCTCCTTCTTGAGGCGCTCGTCGCGGATGCGCTCGATCGGGGAGTGGCAGGCCAAGAAATAGTGCGACTGCTCCTTGTCTACCTTGGCGGAGTACCCGATCGCCTTTTCCAGATGCTCTGGTTTCCAGCAGAGAGTGGGGGTCGGTTGTGTCATGATGGTCAACGGGCCTTCGGCAACTCCACGAAATCGATACGGGCGGAACGGAAGGTCTGATTGTCAAGCGGCAGCGGGTCCGCTTCCTGCATGCTCCAGCCGCCAGAGTCCTGAGAGCAGTGGAGGATGATCTGAGCGTCGAGGTGCAGGTCCACAAGGGCGTGGCTCAGGCCGAGCGAGCAGACGCGGTCGGCGTCATTGTAGGTGGGGACAGCCTGCCGAAAGATGGCGCCGCCGTCCAACTCCGCGCAGGCCCGCGCGAGCCCCTCCATGAAGGCGCCGCCCTGGAGCTTGCGCTTGCCGTCGAAGATTTTGGGCAGGGCGCGGCGCAGGCGCTCGTAGGGGTTGCACTGGAAGACGTCGGCGGGGTCGTACCAGCCCAGGCCGGCGTAGCGGAACCAGCGGTGAAGGCCGGTGAGCTTGGTCTCGTTAAACTGGTCCGGCTGCTTCCGGCTGCCGAACACCTGGGTGTTGAACTCGCTTACCCAATGCTCGCGAGTCTTCTTCGGGTCCCCGGCCTTCTTGCCGAGCCCGAGGAGGTAGCTGTAGTAGAGCGCAAAGTACGGCTCCGCCTCGCGGCTTGCGAGCACCCGGGCGTCGAGAGCCTCCAGCACGATCTCTCTCGTGCTGCGCTTGTCCTTACGCTCGATGGTGAGCGCGAGAAAACCCTCCTGCCGCTTGGCGAGGCCCAGGTCCTCGGCAGCTGCAAGCGCCTGCTTCGTCTGCCCGCGGTCGGGATTCAACTTGGGTAGGCCCTCGGGCTGCAGGAGCAGAGCGACGGTCTGGGCGTCCAGCTTCCGCGCCCCCGCGTCGCGGAGCAGGTCGATCAGGGTCTCCAGGTGGATCGGCGTCACCGGGCCGTCGGTAAACATACGTGGTCTCTCCTAAAGCCACTGCTCGTAGTGGGCGTGAACCCACCCCTCGGCACAGGGGGTGAGGAAGCGTATTTGCCGCTGGGCCACGCCCTCGCCGAGGAGATGCACCACCTCCGCGGCCCGCCCGAAGCGGGCCCCCCGCTCGCTGAGCGCACCGAGGTGGAACACCGCCACCGTCTCGCCGGGAAGAACGTCAAAGGCGGGTTCCGCGTCCAGGTCGTCGAGCCGGTAGGGGTGGGGCCGCTGGGGGAAGAGCTGGGCAAAGACCGGCAGCAGCCGCTCCCAGACCGGGTGGTCCGCGGCGAAGCGGCGTATGCCCTTTTCCTCGATGCAGCGGCGTATCAAGCGCAGGAACTCTCGCTCCTCGGCCGGGCGCCCCGGGTCCGGGCAGCCGCCCACCACCCGGTAGCGGGGGCAGCGCGGGAGTTCGTGCAGGTCGAACTCGAGCAGGGGGCAAACCCCCGGCGGCCGTTTTTCAAGGCGGCAGTAGCGGCAGCCGCCGCAGACGTACTGGGTGTTCTCGCCGTAGAGCTTGCGCAGGATGCGGCCGATACAGCGGTCGCCGCGGAGGTAGTTGGCCATCTGCTCAAAGCCCCGGTTGAGGGCGCGGACTTCTTCCTGCCGCTGCTCGGTGACGCTCGCGCCGACGTGCGGGGAGTCGGGCTGAAAGAGTATCTTCACCTCGACCCACTCGGTCGGGTCGGCGTCGGCCTCCTCGTAGCGGTACTCCACGTCGCGGAGTTCGAGCTTGCCGGCTCGGAGCAATTGCAGGACGAGGCGCTTGTTCCAGCGCACGTTCTCGCGCCAGACGCGGCCGCCGGAAAGCCCCTGGCGCTTGGCGTTGAGGCAGAGCTTCCAGACGTATTCCGGGGGCGGGTTGCCCGCCCCGGGCTCCCGGGAGTTCCACAGGGACACCCAGCGCTCCTGAAGAAGGTCGGGGGTCATCAGCTTCGGCGCAAGGCCGCTGGCAACCTCCTGGTCTTTTCGGGTGGGTAGGAGGAGGCAGACGGAGGAGGCGCCGTCCCTGCCGCCCCGGCCCACCTCCTGGTAGTAGCGGTTGAGATCCTCGGGGAAGCAGGCGTGGACCACCGTGCGCACGTCGGCCTTGTCCACGCCGAGGCCGAAGGCGGAGGTGGCGACCATCAGGTCGAGTTCGTCGCGGCGCCAGCGGTCCAGCAGTTTGCGCCGCTCCCGCGGCGGAGTCTCGCCGTGGAAACAGCCGACCCGGACGAAACCCTCTTCGCCCGTGAGCAGGCCGTACAACGTCTTTGCCTCCTCAACCTCCGTGGTGTAGAAGATGGCCGGGCGCGGCAGGTGCCAGGCGCACTCCCGGAGGGCGGCCTCGCGCTCGCTGGGCAAGGGAAAGAAGCGGTCGTGATACATCATCTCGGGGCGGAGGCGCTGGTTCACGAACTCACGCCGGGGCCCCACGCTGTGGAACAGTCCCCAGAGCATGGCGCGGCACTCCGGCGTAATGGTGGCCGAGAGCAGGTACGTCCGGAGCCGGCCGCCGTGCTCGGCAAGCCAGCGGCGCTGGAGCGTCGCAAGGAACTGAAAATCGACCCGGAAGAAGAGGCCCCAGGTCTCCACCAGGTGGGCCTCGTCGATGACGAGGTTTTCAAGCCAGTGCGAGGCAGCGGCCTCTTCGAGCACTTTGCGGAGCCGGCCCGAGACACAGGCCTCCGGCGAGGTGAAGACGAGGCGCGTATTGCGCTGCCGGACGGCCTCTACCACGACCTCGGGATCGAGTTCCGGGTCCCGGGCGGCGAAGTAGTGCGGGTTGAGGCCCGGGATTTTGCCCAGGACGTCGCGTGCGCTTCTCCACTGGTCGATTGCCAGCGCGATCGTCGGCACGACCACGACCGTCAGCCCGGTGCCAAAGAGCGACAGCAGCTGAAAGCACAGGCTCTTTCCGGCCCCGGTCGGGAGCACGAGCAGGGTGGTGTTCCCGGGGGCGCCGTCAGCGCCTGCCACGCGGCCTCTTTCTGGGCAAGCGACTGCCACGGGAGGTAACCCAGAAGCGAAAAAAGCGCCTTGACAGCAGATCGGCGTCTGGTAAAACTGTTGGTGGAATCGGTGGTGGTTTATCTCGGTTTTTGTGTTCTTCACGAACTAGTTAACTACAGCCGCGATAGATGGCTTGACGCCTCGGCATCATCTGCAGGAGGTCATCCATGGGCGCTGGAGGTAAACAGAGGGTCCGGCGCCGAGCGCTCTCGGTGCATCAGAATGAAAAGCATCCGCTTTACCTTTTTAGCATCACTGGAGACGAACTGCTCGCCATCGCCGACATCTCTCGAAACTCCCCAGATGACCCCGCGAAGCTCCTCGGCTACCAGCGGCCGGAGGTCAAACGCCATGTCCAGGACATCGTTGAATACCTGAACGGTGACAATGTCATCTTCCCCAACTCGATTGTCCTGGCCCTGTCCTCCGCAGCGCGCTTCACTTCTAGTCGAGGGCCGGGCGTAGACGACGGCCTCGCCGCTGCTGGCGTCCTGGAAATTCCGTTACCTGTCGGCGGACAGCCGAAACCGGGTTGGGTCGTTGCTGGCCATCGACGAGTGCTCGCCATCTCCAAGTGCGGCCGCAGGGACTTTCCTATCCCGATCAGCGCGTTCGTAGCCGACGAGGTTGAACTACAGCGCGACCAGTTTCAGCGTGTGAACAACACGCACCCCCTTCCGCAAGGACTTATCACGGAGTTACTGCCTGAAGTCTCAATCAACCTGTCTCCCCGCCTGGCCGCGCGCTACGTGCCCGCCGCTATCCGCGACTGGCTCAATCGGACTCCGACCTCTCCATTCTTCGGCTTGATCCGCGGTCCCGCGAGCAACTCGACCGCCAAAAGCACAGCGGGGGTGGCGGACACCGCTATCGTCAAAATGATCGAAGACAGCCTGTCGTCGCCGTCCGGTTGCCTCTTCACATTCCGAAACATCGCCAGCGGGGAGACGGACATGGACGGGATCTGCGCTGTGTTGGTGGCGTACTGGACCGCGGTCCAGAAGGTGTTTCCTGATGCCTGGGGGAAATCCCCGGAGAAGAGCCGGCTTATGCATGGGGCCGGCATTCGCGCCATGGGCCGGCTGATGGATCGTGTGATGAGCTGGGTAAACTGCCGTGACCCCCAAGCGACCGAGTACGCCCAGCGCGAACTGCTCCATGTCGCTCCGGTGTGCCGCTGGACAGAAGGGGTCTGGGACGAGCTGGATGATCTGGCCTGGAACGAGGTCCAGAACACTTCCCGGCATCTCCGGTTGCTGTCCAACTATCTCATCCGCTACTATCTGAAGGTGAAGGGGATGGGACAATGAAGACGCTGGGAAACTTGATCGGCGTTCAGAGGGACGTGCCCGACAGCGCGAAGTGATCTCCTGAACCATTTGGGCGTAACCGCCCGTCCGCTACGGTGCCAAGGCGAAGAAGGCCTCACCGGCGACGAGGTCACGGTGAGGATAGAGGCGCTCCACTTCCCGCTCGATGCGCTGCTCCTGGAACGCCTCCC